>Ga0247841_10000933_pt1 | contig 71381 bp, 63 predicted proteins | sample LaCruzMarch2015__2_FD_192410 | JGI IMG/M metagenome (GOLD analysis project Ga0247841, IMG submission 192410) | Freshwater microbial communities from meromictic Lake La Cruz, Castile-La Mancha, Spain - LaCruzMarch2015_18m | ecosystem: Environmental > Aquatic > Freshwater > Lake | place: Spain... | reverse complement strand
GACTATAAAAGTTCAAATCGAAAAATCGCTCTATATACCACATATTGCTGATTATCAATTATATAACACCCTTTTCATTTTTCTTAACGGGACAGTAGTGATATTTTATCATGTTTTTTCTTCCTGATTTTGGTGAGTTGTTGATTACGTTATCTGTTCACAGTTCAATTGCGTTTCAATTATCAGACGGGCTATTCGATAGTTGAATCAGGTGCTCACATCTGACGTTTATTTTAATATTACTTTCCGCGTAACTGTTATCATTTCTCAAAAAGGAGTCTCACTGCCTACATAACAATCGATTCCGGATGCTTTAAACGTATTTTGGACCTTCCTTAATTTTTCGTTTGTAGGAACAGGAAGGTTACCTCCGATATACTCCTTATTCAGCAACTGATACTTTTCCCGGCCTAAATGGTGTAATGGCAAAATATTGATCTCATTTCTACCTGCTCCTTTAATGAATGAAATGACTGCGTCGATGTTTTTCACCGAATCGTTAAAACCCGGAATCAATGGAAACCGGAAAACAAGCCTTCCGGTAAATTCCTTTGAAAGTAGTCTTGCATTTTCTAAAATCAGGGCATTGTCGGCGTTTGTAGCCTTTTTGTGTTCCTCACCGTCGAGATGTTTCAGGTCGAAGAAAATCCAATCGATATAAGAGATCACTTTTTGAAAATTCTCCCACGGAACGTAACCGCATGTTTCAATGGCTGTGTGAATATAGGCATCATAGCATTTGGCCAGTATTTCTTTGGTAAAATCTATCTGCAATAATGGTTCTCCGCCGGTCAATGTTATTCCGCCATTACTGCCCCAATATTGTCTGTCCCGCCGGATAATCTCATAAAGTTTTGACACGGAAATTTCATATCCACCTAATCTCAACGCGCCTGTATAACACTCATCGATACAGATTTGTTTATCACAAACACTGCAAAGGTGTCTGGAAATAATGAGTTTTTCATTTTCAATTCTGATCGCATCGTGCGAACAATTCCTGATGCAACTACCACATACAATACATTTTGATGGAGCGTACATCAGGGACGGTTTACAGCCGATTCCTTCCGGATTTGAACACCAGAAGCAATTCAATGAGCATCCCTTCAAAAATATTAAAGTTCGGCATCCGGGTCCATCGTGTATTGACTGTCCCTGAATGTCGAATATATAACCTTTCAAATCTGATTTATTTTGATTTAAAGTCATTGCAGGTGACGGCGTTCATTTCGGGATACGCATCATATTTGTTCTTACATGTTCCCAATTCTTCACCGGTTATAGAGAAATTCGAACAATGTTTACATTTCCGGGCTTTTTCAAAATGTTCACATGCCGGTTCATCAGCGTTTATGACAGTTTTATCTCTTTTACAAATACCTTTAAAAACGTCGGTGTTAAGGTAATATTTACAATCATAGTGTTTCATATTAATAATTTCCTTTTTTTTACCACAAAGTACACCAAGGATTTACACAAAGATTACAAAGTGCCGTTGATGCTGACTTTTATTTGCTAATTCGTTCTCTGTCATGATCCTCTCCGTGTTCTTTCTGGTTAAAAACTTTATCCTATTTGTTCATATTCCGTCCGTGCGATCACTTCATCCTGAATTTGTTTTCCGAGTTCAACCCAATACTGTGTAAATCCTGCGACACGCACCATTAAACCTCTGTATTTCTCAGGGTTTTTCTGTGCATCTTTAAGCATTCTGGAATCGACAATATTGAACTGAACATGGAATGCGCCTTTACGAAGATATGCTTTGATCATTTCCAAAAACTTCCTTGAACCTTCCCGTCCTTTTATCACCGACGGATGGATTTTCATGTTCAACTGGGAATTTTGAGATAAGGCATGGTTGTAACAAGTAGCCGAATTGAATAACGCATAAGGACCGTTTGTATCCGTTCCCGGATATGCCGAAACTGAGCCGTCGGCAAAAGTAGTCCCGCCTAATCTTCCGTCGGGTGTTGCCAATGTTACGGCTCCCATCGGTCCATGGGTTGATACTGATATTTGACATGAATACAACGGTTCATCATATAGTGAACGGTAGTTTTCGCACATTTTACTAAACCATTGTTGCCATTCTGTAAAAATGCCGTCAACATATTTGTCGTCATTTCCATATTTTGGCGCATCAAGGCACAACTTATGAATTTTCAGCCAATCCGTATAGTTCATGGTTTTAACTTGTTCGATCAGGCTATACGAGCCGGTTTCCAATGCCGAGACATAACCAAAATTCGCTTCTATTGCGGCCTTTAATTTTTGTAATGTAAACCTTTTATCATCAAACACATTCTTCTTTATAGATGCTAACGAATTGACAAGATTGACACCACCGCAAACCTCGACATTAAAGGTTCTGTTATAGCGGCAACCTTTGTGGCTAATATCTTTCCCTTTTTCCAGACAATCCAGTTTCAACATACTATTGATTATAGATGGCGAGACTTTGCCCCAAATGTCATGCTGAATGTTGTTGGTAAGGGTTAATACTTCCACCGAAAGGCTAAAATACTTTTTAAAAACATTCCATATTTCTTCATATGAATCCAATTTGGAGCCATGTGCAGGATAGACGCGTATTCCTGTCCGTTTATCCAAACCATCATACAAAACAGCTTCCAGCACTTTTGGCAGAGAAATAAAATGCACACCGACACTGGTTGCCGGTGCCGAACCGCCGGGTATGAAGTATGTTTTTCCGTTAAGTTCAAGAGGCATCCAGCTTCCCGCCGAAGTTTCCAGACAACCGCCGATCGACCAGGCTCTTGTTTCTTCGAGTTGCAGGCCTTCGTTTTGATAATTGTTCAGCAGGAATTCCATGGCTACTCTGTTGTTGATCCACGCCGGATAACCTGTTCCGATTTTAGTACATTCAATTCCTTTCAATAAAAATTCTTCCGGTAATTTTTCATCATAAAGCAGGCTAAGTGTCGGTTGCGGAGTATCGCACGACATGGCGGATTCGAGAATCAGCATTTCGAGTTCGTTTGCCGCACTTTCTCCGTTTTTATCCAATCCGCCAACGCACAGATTATTGAATGTATTTCCACTTAAAACTCCACCGACTACGCCCATGGATGCGAAACAGTCCAATTCGGTGAATTTCATACGCATACACTCAAGCAGTTCAACAGTTCTTTCTTTATTAAGTATGCCCTTATCCATATCCTGTTTCCAGAAAGGATAAAGAACCTGTCCCAAACGTCCCGGTGACAAACCCGAAATGGCATCTTCATTAAGTACTGCCACATGAAATATCCAAACTAACTGAAGAGCATCGTGGAATGTTCCGGGCTTGTTTTTTGATAACCATTCTAAGCGTTCAGCTATATCAAGATACTCTTCTTTTTGTGTTTTGTCTTCTTCAAGCGAAGCCATAAAACGGGCTTCACCGGCATAATTAAGTATCCAGGTTTGAAGCCCTTCAAGCATTATTTGGACAGCTTTGTAAAAATACAATTTGTCCATTCCGGGATAACCGGCTGTCTGATCCTGTTTTTCTTTACAAATATTTTTTATTCCTTCAATTCCATACTGTAAAGGATAGTAATAATTGATCACTTCCCGTCCCTGTGGCAGAGTGTAACCCGAATCAAACATGCAGATAACCGCCCGCATGATTTCCTCTTTGGTTTGATAATTCGGTACAAACTGCTCGTATCTATGCCCAATGTCATCCACCGATTTATTGAACCATTTCTTAGCGATCTTTAGCAAAACAGGCATTTCTTCTTTGCGCAGACCGAACTTCCCGGCAATAGAAATTACACTTCCTATACTTTTAGTAACATTACCGCCTCCTTGTCCCATGGTCGTTACTTCGTCGGCACTAACTTTTCCGGCTTTTTGAGCTTCTTTGTAAAGTTCATCTTCCTTAGCCAGAAAAAATGCTTCAGACAACCAGGGCATAGGATATGAGCCACGCAAATAATTCGCTTTTCTCATTGCCAGTAATTCTCCCGGCAAAACTGCAGGAGTTAAATGTTCGAATCCAGATTTCAACGCTTCGGCTCTTCTTATTATAGGAACCTCGCCTTCCAATTCTTCCCATCGGCGCGTGTACCAATATGGAAATTCAACAGATGCGGATGATTTTGTCGCGAAATACATCTGACGCGCCTTTTCAACACGCGGCATTGGAGTTTTTTTCACCTCTCTTTCCTGAACCCAGCTTTCAGGTTTCGATCCATAATAGTTATAAATATCCGTGTTACAATGTGAAGAATCTTGATTATTTGTCATAATATTTGATATCCTATTTTTAAAATACTTCGTTCAAGATAATAAGGACGCGAATGATCTCTGTACGATAGACCAATATTTGTTCATAGTTCGGTGTGAGCGGTTGGGGTATCAACTTGTGCAAATAGTTGTGCAAATTTCTCTATGAAAAAATGCTGTCGTCAGTAAACTTCACGTGACTAAAAAAGTATTAAGTACCAAACACACAGCTTGACCAAAAGCACCAAACATCAAAAACAAATCCCCAATTCAAATGACCGAAACTTGTAGAAGTCGCAATCTTCCGTTTTGAAAATTGTAATTTCAGTCATTGGTACTTGTTTGAAATTTGATGCTTGGGTTTTGGAATTTCGGATTTCCTCCGGGCACGGCTCCGCTCCGTCAGTCACATGTCACGACGGAGCGATAATGGGATATTTCCAAAAAAGATATTCTATAAAAGCGTTAGCATGTTAAAATGGATATTTTCAAAAAGCAATAATTTTTTGATGAGAAAGAGTTTCGAATCACTGGTCACTGATTTTTCTCCTTCAGCGGAAAGGCTGTTGTCATAATATTGGTGTCTCTTAGCGTTAATTCGCGGTTAAAATATCTAACCACAAAGGCACCAAGTCACGAAGGTTTATAAAATTTGTTATTAAAATATTTCGTCTTCGTTCGTGTTTTTGGTGGATTCTGCTTCGGCGGACAGGCGCGTCTTCGCAGTTACGTTTCCATCTTTTTCCGTATCAAAATCTTGTCAATCCGGTTTCCGTCAATATCAACAATCTCGATGATATAACCGGCGAAATCGAACTTATCGCCGATTTGCGGTATTTTGTTGATGTTGGAAAGGACAAATCCGGCGACGGAAGAGTAGTCGATTTGATCGAAATCGATGATTAAACCTTCGATGATCTCGGTCAAAGTTTCCACCGGCGCATCGCCACTGACCAGAATGGATTTATCGTCTCTAATAAAAACGTCCGGTTCGTATGATTCGCCTTCGTCCGGGATTTCTCCGAGTATATTTTCCATGATGTCGTAAAGTGTGATAATTCCTTCAAAGCCGCCAAATTCATTGACGACGATGCAGAAATGCGGCTGTTTCAGTTTGAAGAGATTCAGTACTTTCTGAGCGTCGGCATTTTCCGGAATGACGAGCGGATGAATGAGCGAATTTGAAATGTCGATTTTTTCGCCCGCGTTCAAAGCGATCAAGTAATCTTTCACGGTCAATATTCCGATAAAATGGTCTAAATCGTCGTTACAACAGATAATCTTGCTGTGGTGCGATTCCATAATCCTGCGATGAATTTCTTTCGACGATTCGTTGATATCGAACCATTCGATATCGGTGCGATGCGTCATGATGTGTTTCGCTTTTTTGTCGGCGAAGTAGAATACTTTTTCATGGATCAGATTCTGTTCTTTTTCGATGACGCCTTCATGCGAAGCGATTTTGATCATCTGTCTCAGTTCGGATTCCGTCAGGTGTTCCGGCTGTTTTTTAATTCCGAAGAAGTCATTGACTAAATTTGTTGTAAAGGCAAGAACTTTCACGAGGGGATAGCAGAGTGTACTGAAATAGAAAATGATAGGAGCGACTTTTTTAGCAATTTTCTCCGGATTACTCAGCGCGATGGTTTTAGGAACCAATTCGCCGATGATGATGGAAATGAAAGTGATCAGAATGACGGTCAGTGTCAATGCGATTTCATGAGAATATGCCTGTGTAATTTCAAACTTATTGAAGAAAGGCGTGACGTTGTCGGCAATGTTTACACCGCCGTAAACGCCGGTCACAATTCCGATGAGTGTTATTCCCAATTGAATAGCGGAGAGGAAGTTTTCTGAGTTTTCCCGTAAACGCAGAGCGATGCCGGCGCCTTTACTTCCTTCGAGTTTCGCTTGTTCGAGCCGGGCTTTCTTACTGGAAACCAACGCAATTTCGGAAAGCGCAAAAAATCCATTGAGAATAAATAATAATCCTAAGATCAAAAATTCCATATCAATTCACATTAAATTTAACCGGCTCTGTGCCGATTTTGTCTGACCGGTTTTCCATCTTCGATTCATAATTACAACGTCGTATCTTCATCCGAAAGAAATTATTGAAAAAAAACTACAAATGTTAGGTTTGAATTAACGATTTTTAATCATGGATTCTATGGAACGTAAAGCAGGGACATCTTTCAATAATAAAAAAGTCCGGGATTGCCGGACTTTTTTAACGAAATGGAAGTATCGATCAATAATACATATTTGCGCGATTATCGACGATTTTTACGTTCTCCTTGAGTTCGCTGACCCAGTCATTATAAATCGACATTTGTTTGCGATTGTTTAAATTGGTTCTGATCGTCGCTTTTTGAGCATCGAAAGCGGCCTGATCGAACGGCGCTTTGGCAACGACTTTCAGAATTGCCATGTGTGTTCCAATCTCGATCGGTTTGGACATTTGTCCGGCTTCCAGCGCACGTAAAGTGCCGATAACCTTCGGAGAGCGACCGATACCGGGAAGCATTGCGGAAAGCGTAACGTCCGGCATGTAGCTGAACTGGATCGCGGAATTGAGTCTGGCAGTTTCGGCGAGACTCTTCGTCTTGTCGATTTTCGTGTAGAAATCACGTGCGAACTCTGCCAACTTCTCGATTTTCTTTTTCTGAAGGATCGAGGCGCGAATCTGATCGGTAACTTTTTCAATCGGTGTGTAGGAATTTTCCTGAACGGCTGAAAGACGCAGAAGGATGTAACCGTCATCCATATTCATGAGCTCGGAAAGCGTGCCGACCGGTTTGTCGCTGAAAGCGAATTTCGATGCGCTTGGAAGCACGCCGATTCCCGGGATCATGCGGTCTTCTTTTCCAAACAGCGGTGTTTTTTGAATTTTAACTTTATGTGTATCAGCAGCGGCGGCAAAACCGAATTCATTGGCGTCATAAGCGAAAACATTCGCAATGGAACGCTGACTTTCAGAAGTTTCCGGACCCGGTTTGATTTTCAGTAAAATATGTTTGGCTTTAACCTGCACTATTCCGCCTTCTGTCCGCCGATCTTCAACTTTAATCAGATGATAACCGAAGCTTGTCAGAACCGGTCCAACCATTTGTCCTCTTCCGGCTGAAAAAACTGCGCGATCGAATTCGGGAACCATTTGACCTTTGCTGACCCAGCCAAGATCTCCGCCGTTTTGTTTCCCACTCGGATCTTCCGTGAATTCAGCGGCGACGGTCTCAAACGCTTCACCGCCCCTGATTCTGTTTTTCAGTCCGACGATCGTCTGGTAAACGGCTTGAGAATCGGCTGGTGTCGCTTTGACATCGAAAGTAACATATTCGAGTTCGCGTTTTTCATCGACAAAGTAGTCTTTTTTATGCTCGGAATAATAGTCGCGGATTTCTTTTTCTTCCACCGGGATCGGTTCATTGCCGAGAACTTCCAGCGGAATGATCGCCGTTTCGATCATATATTTCTGGTTGTTGGTTAAATATTCTTCCAGAACCTCATCATCCGTGGTCATGGCGAGATTCGTGATGAAGTTGCGGATTTTCTCGAAAGGCAGGTAGTTGCGGATGTATTCTTCGACGCCGAGCCATTCGTTGCCCTGTGGATTTTGCAGAATCTGGAGATATTTTTGATAATCGAATTTCCCGTCGGTCATGAATGCTTCGTTCTGGATCAAAAACTGCGGCGGATTATTAACTAAATACTCATAGATTTCTTTATCCGTTGCCTGAAGCCCGAATTTTTTAATTTCTTTTCCAACTAATATTTCATGAACGTATTGATTCCAAACCTGCTCGGAAATGCGGTCCATGGTGGCGTCATCAACTTCCTGATCAGCCTCACGATACTGCGTCAGTTGATTGTCCAGCATTTTGGAAAACTGGACAGCTTCGAGTTTTTCGCCGTCAATAATTCCCGCAGTATTCTGCATCTGGGAAGAACTGGAAAATAGATCGAGAATGTCGGCGCCTCCGACGAGTCCGCCAACTGTCATGCTGAGTAAAAATAGGATCAGCAATCCCCATAGAATAACGTGGGTCTGGTCTCTGAGTTTCTGCATTATCGGCATAAGAAAACTTACCTCCTGTTAAATTTCAACCGCCTTCGGCGGACGCTAAATATAACGATTAATCAAAACGCAGGCAAATCCTTCGTTCCGACTTTATACAACTTTGGTGAATGTTCTCATTTCAACTGCTGGTTTTCATTCCGTAATTCCGTAAATTCGTCCGCTTTTTAATTATATCTCGATTATGAAAAAACGACTGATTTACACCGCTCTGACTGTTCTATTCTGGATGACCTTCTTCTTCGTCACCCGGATGATTTTTATTCTCTTCAATGTGAATGAAACCACCGGACTTTCACTCGTCGATTATCTCGCTATTCAGTGGCACGGTATGAAAATGGATCTATCGGTGACGGCTTATCTGTTGATCCTGCCGTTCCTGTTCCTGATCGGAACTTCATTTACGCGAAAGCCGGTCTTTTACGTGTTCTCGAAAATTTACACGATCATCATGCTGGTTCTGACGATCCTGATCGCCGGAATCGACGCGAGACTTTACCGGTATTGGGGATTTCGGCTCGATATTACGCCGCTGATCTATATGAACACGCCCAAAGAAGCATTCGCTTCCGTGACATTCGGCGATTTCTTTTTACCGATTTTGGTCGGGATTGTTTTGTTCGTATCATTTTGGATTTTTTACAGACGAGTGATCGAACCGGCGATCAAGAAATTCCGCCCGGATTTTCTTATCTGTCCGATCGGTTTTCTATTTTTAACGGTTCTGCTTGTTATTCCGATACGCGGCGGGCTTGGAATAGCGCCGCTGAATGTCGGTTCGGTTTATTTCCATGAAAATATGTTCGCCAATCATGCGGCGATTAACGTGAACTGGAACGCCATCTATTCATGGACAAAAAAAGACAGGTTGACAAAACAATATCGTTATATGCCGACCGAGCGGGCGGATTCTCTCTTTACCGAACTTCAGACGAAACCGGGAAAGGGAAAGCCAGTTAGTCTTCTGAAATCTTCACAGCCGAACATCATTCTTATCCTTATGGAAAGTTTTACGGCTAAGATCATTGAACCGCTCGGTGGAAAACCCGGGATCACGCCGAACTTCAACCGACTGGCTTCCGAAGGCGTTCTATTCACGAATTTCTTTGCAAATGGCGACCGTAGCGATAAAGGAATCGTTTGTATATTGAGCGGATATCCGGCTCAGCCGCAAAATTCGATTGTCAAATATGCCAACAAATCTCAAAAACTTCCCAATCTGATCCGCGATCTGAAAAATGCCGGTTACGCTACTTCATTTTATTATGGGGGCGAGATTGACTTTGCTAATCTCAATTCCTATTTTGTCCTGAGCGGTGTCGATAAATTGATCACGATGGACGATTTCGACGCATCAACCTTTAATGCGAAATGGGGTGTGCACGACCACATTATGTTCGATCGCTTCGCAAACGATCTCGATGGGATGGATCAGCCGTTCTTTTCAACTCTATTCACGCTCAGCAGTCACGAGCCGTTCGATGTACCGATGCAAGCCGTCTTTCCCGGAGACGACAACGAAACGAAATATCTGAATTCTGCGTATTATGCCGACAGCTGTCTTGGCGAATTCATTGCCCGCGCTAAAAAATCGAAGTGGTGGAACAATACGTTAATTGTTTTTACAGCCGATCACGGAATTCGTCATCCAGGCAAGTCGCCGAATCATTCCATCGAAAAATTCAAAGTCCCGATGCTTTGGCTTGGCGGCGCTCTGAAAAAGACTAACTTGCGGATCGATTCCTTTTCTTCGCAGATCGACATTCCGGCGACGCTGATGGCGCAGATCGGACTTACATCGACAAATTACCGATTCAGCAAAGACATTTTCAATCCGAAAAACCGCGACTTCGCATTCTATACATTCAATAACGGATTCGGGTTTATCACCCAATCGGCAAAAGTGGTTTACGGCAACGACAAGAAGCGCATCATCTACAAATCCGGAACGAATATCGATAGCGCCACCGAATACGGCAAAGCCTATATGCAGACGCTATCGGACGATTTTTTCAAGAAATAGAGAAATATTTCTAATAGAAATTGGTAAAGAACATCCGATTTATTTGGAGTGTTCCTACCTTTCTACAGGCGATATTAAATAACATAATATCGACAATGATCCGAATATTTTCCGACTTGTCCGATACAAAATAAAATATTTTTCGTGTGGATAAAAATAATAGTTGACATATCAAAATCGTATGACTAATATTAACCGTACGTGATTTTTAATTTGCTCTTTCCCAGCAATCCGCTTTTTCACAGGAATGAGGTTTCTTTTAATAAGTGATTTAAGGAATTTCAATGAGAATAAAAATCAATGCATCGACGGCAAAACCGGTTTTCTCTGATTTTCTTTTGTAGGCTTTCTTTAGTTACAGTTTTTTGTCAGAATTATTTGTTGCAGTTCATAGATAAACAAATTTTTTATCAGAAAGACAAATTTTATGACGAATTTCAATACGGTGACTGTTAAAATTATTCAGGTTCAATTTCCGAACAACCCGATGAGCAGCTTCGATATTCCGAAACTGCGCGGTTATTTTGCCGATCGCTATCCAAAGTGCACGCTGATCCATAACCATCTTGCGGACGGCCGGTTCAGATACAGCTACCCTTCGATCCAGTTTAAAGTCATTGACCGGATTCCAACCCTGATCGGCTTATCCGATGGATTCGACATTCTCAAAGAGGTCTTTCAGGATGTGGATGAACTCATAATCGCCGGTGAAAAGACAAAAGTTTGGGAAAAATCCATTCAACTGAGAATGGAAGAATTCGGTCAGACAGATGAATTTTATAACTACCAATTCATTTCTCCGTGGATGGCGCTGAAAGAAGAAAATTTCATGACCTACCAAACCATAGATCAGATCGAAAAGCAACACTTTCTGCGACATCTGCTGAGGGAAAATCTGAAAACTGTTTCCAAAGGCTTTCATTACAATATTCCAGACATTGAAAATGTTCAGGTTGAAGGCTACTTCAAGCCCCGCCAAATGAATTTCAAAAATGTCCACATGACTTGCTTCACCGGAGAATTTATCACCAACTTTCTGATACCGGATTATCTCGGCATTGGCAAACAGGTCGCCCGAGGATTTGGCACTATCCGGAGGGCGAAATGATGCGATCCACAATCCACGACTTCAGTCGTGGGAATATGGGGATGAATGAAGGATGTAATGTAACCCACGAATTCATTCGTGGGTGCCAGAACTGCAAGACTACCTGCGCAATCCACGATTTCAATCGTGGGCAGAGAAATAAGGAGGCGAACTGAGTATGTCACACGCGCTCGCCAAGATATGGATTCATGCCGTATTTCGGACAAAAGACGATAATGTGCTCATTCCGGTAGATTTCCGTTCAATTCTAAACCGCCAAATCGAAGAACTCCTGGCTAAGGAGAAATGCAAAGTCAGGATTGTCAATAGCGTAAAGGATCATGTGCATTGTCTTTTCATCCTTCCGGCTGAGACGAGTATATCGAAAGTCATCAAAAATGTCAAAGGTGTCACTTCGCACTGGATCAATCAGGCACAGTCACTTTCTGGTAAATTTGAATGGCAGGTAGGCTATGGCGCATTCTCTGTCAGTGAATCCGGAATCAAAAATGTCGAGGTCTATATTCGAAATCAGGAAAGACATCATGAGAAAATGACATTTAAAGAGGAATACGACCGATTCATGGCAATTTATCACCCTGAGTTAATACCATGAAGTGGGCATTTCCAGCTCCCGATTCCAATCGTGGTGATGAGGATCGCGGGATCGCGATTACGAATCCGACCGTGGTGTCATGGCCATATCCCGATCATTCCATGATTGAATTCGATCCCACGAATGAATTCAAACCCACGAATGAATTCACGGACTACGGGACGTGTTCCTCCCATTATATTCCCATGAATGAATTCATGGGTTGCGGTCACGTTCATATTCTAATTACGTTCACGAATGAATTCGTAAATTACCAATATATCCAATCAATCGAACAAGTAACCCACGAATTTATTCGTGGGACGATGACCCGCAATATTACCCACCCACTCCATAACCTGTCCCGATCTATCAGAAATTTCAATCGTGGGAAAAAGGAGGAAAAATGATCAATGCAATAGCGGAAATCGGAAAAAATAGCGATTCATAATGAACATAAAAATCCTACCTCGATATGTAAAACAAACCAATGGTATACGACCATTCCAAAGTGAAACCATTGAAAAAATTGTTAAACGAAATAGTCCTTCACTTCTATTTGTCGAGGCACCTGTCGGTGCAGGTAAAAGTTATATTATCAGACGACTTATTGAGCAATCCGAAATCGAATCAAGGCCGTTAATACTCTGTTATCCAACAAAAATATTAATGGAATCACAGGTGGCCTCTATTATAAGTAATCTCGAAAGAGTCACACTTTGGCCAGAAGATGATTTTTTAACCGGCAAAACCAACATTTTCATATATACATCCGATACGATAGTCGAATATCTAAGTCGTACGAAAAATGGCCACAATCTTGATCGGACAAGACTGATTCAAAATATCTTGAATCAGCTTACCTTAGTCAAGGGTAGAGAAGTGATTGTAACTTCACCGGATGTTTTGTTCGGCATTATGGTTGCTCATTGGTATCACCAAACGCCCAGAATACAATCGTATTTAAATAATGCGATTGTTGTATTTGATGAATTTCATGTTTATGCTTCCTTAGAGAATTTCACTGAATTAGTTAGAAAATTACAGAATACAATCGCCAAAAATATTGTCTGCCTTTCGGCGACTCCCGTAAAATCGAGTTCGTTTAGTGAACTTGTAAATGAAATTGACCACGATGAAATATCATTCCAGGAATCGATAGGTGATGAACAAGATATAGAGTTTAATTATTCCCTCGATTTTACAATTCATAGCTACAAATATACGGATATAACTCAAACTGCAAATGAAATAGTCCCAATGTTAGAGACATTACCGAAGCCGTGTGCTGTGATATTCGATTCTATTTTCAGATTAAAACATATTTACCTTCGACTGCCAAAATCAATAAAGGAAAAATTCAACCTGATTGAATGGCACGGTATGAAAAAGGATAAAAATACGAAATTGACAGACAAGGATATTGTGTTCGGAACTTCATCGATTGAAGTCGGGATTGATATGAAATTCAAGAGCCTGATTTTCGAAGGCAGGTACTGGACAAGTGCGATTCAACGATTGGGAAGAGTAGGAAGATTTTCTGACGGTATAGTTCATTTTCTGACCAAAATTGATTTTAATCCATATTTGAAGTCGAAAACGATATGGGACAGAACAGAGTTTGAAATAAAAATACTAAGAGAAGCATTGAAAGATCCCGACGAAGCTGTTTCGACCGGACTAACATTTCGCGGAGAAAGCTATAATTTTTTACTTCATGATGTCGGGACTAATGAGTGGTATTCCTATAATGAGTCTTTATTTTCAATGTATGAGATTCATAATCTGATCGATGATTGGAGAACAAAAAATCCTGAGTTAAAAAAACGGCTTTTACTAGACTTGGGATTTCCCATAGAAAATATCGATAAAATCCTTTTCAGGGATATAGTATTTCCTTATTGGGGGATAATCGAAGGCCATTTGAAAAATGATTATTCAAAAATCTATCCGAAGTACGATCATGAGGGAAATATCCTTGAGATTAGATTTAAAGACCATGACATCTATTATGAATTTTTTGGAGATGAAATATGAACCCAAAGACATTGAAAATGATATTAGAGCCCCAGTTTGGCAAACTAGGTAAGTCTTCAGGCGAACAACTGTGGACACATAATTATACAACATGGAACATCGCACGTAACATGCTCTCTTATCTTGATGGAGTATCAGACAAGATTAAGCAAAATGTAGAAATTGCAACCCTTATTCATGACATCGGTAAAATGTCAGAAGAACATCAACTTTTTTATAAAGGAAAATCAGTAAAGAAGCCGATTCATAGAGTGTCAAAAGAAACAATATCTGCATATCTCCAACCGATAATTGAATTAGGAATAATAGATTTTGACGAGGAAGATTTGACACAAATCTTTGAGTTCTCGTATATTCATCACTACGTATCTGAAACCGATATTAAAAATGCTAAAACAACAAAATTCGGTGTATATGCGGAAATTTTACGTCGTGCAGACTGGATGGCGTCCGCAGATATAGTTGACAGTGAAATGATTAATGAAATCCGTGAAAAATACAAACCCTTTTTCGACCTGACCTATTTCCGCATTTCAAGATTCGCATCTCCTACGACTTCTTTAATGCAAAATACAGCAACGGAATTTTATATTAAGGAAGGGTGGAAATCTTTAGTTCGCTATAACAATGGAATTGTTTTTATTGGCAGAAAGGATTTGAAGATACCAGATAAAAATGAAATTTTAGATCGGTTTTATCAGAATTTTCTTGAAGCGATGCTCTCTATACAAAATCCGACCATTACGTCAACAACCGGAAATTTTTTAGTCGGCACAGCAATCAAATATCCCATATACTTCCTGCAATCGCATAAATCATTTTATTTGGAAAAACTCGCAGATATTGAAGTAAGATTTCTTTATTTTATAAAAATAGTTGCTTCATTGCTAAAAGGTGATCCGGATTGTTCAAGATACAAGGAATCTTTACCTTATCTAAAAATAGCTATATCTGCAGGTGGAACGCGAGGTATTCCCAAGGCTCGGGAAAAGTGGCTTGAAATCAACGGAAATGATATACAAAAGCCAAAAGAGATTTTTAAAAATATTTTTGAAAAAGCAAACCTTAGCGAATTAATCCCCGAAGTTTTAATAAAAATGAATGAACAAAAAAGTATCGCTTCATATACTGCCTCAGAGCTTTTTGGATTTATTCTTACCATAGCACAAAAATACGAAAAATTCGATGAAAGAGATAATCTGCAAAAAGAATTTATCAGCATGTTGTTTAATATGGAAGAGGAGATTGATTTTAAAAAAAACGCCGAAACTATATTCAAGAAATACAAAGACTATAAAGTGAAAGGAGACCCTCAAAAAGGAGTATGTGAACGCTGTGGGTGTACTGTTTCGATTGAAGCCCATAAAAATCTTAATTACTCTGATAGTTGGGGTTTTTCTCAAGTCAGTTCTAGGAAATCGGTATGGCAAGCATCATGTAATTTCTGCGCATATGACAATATGATTCTGAAAAGAGAAAAAAGAGATACACCTATTTCGGTAGTTGTAGAGTCAAAAACACGACCGATGATTCAAAATAAGTTTTTAGAACAAGTCATTAATCGTTTTTACAATGGATTGAATTATCCTTACCACTTCGCAGACCTCATAAAAATTGACGAATCACAGATTGTTCCATTCGCCAATAAAATCCGTATGCCGTTTGCCCAAAAGGAAAATATCTCAGAATTTTCCCTCTCACAGGAGAATGAATTTGGATTTCAAATGTCTCTTCCTTTGACAAGAGGAAATACAAAATCAAATGTCAAAAACCGGAAAGCCCAACTTCGTCCCTTATATCACTTTCTAAATCTATTAGGTTATCGGGTGCATATCGGCGAAACCGATCAGATAGGATTATTTGGAGAGAAAATAATTTCTTCAATTGAAGATTATTATCACTCAATCGCTGTGATTATCCTAAGTAGAGCATTAAAGAGTGAACAATCTTACCTGAAAGCTGAACGTATCTTAGAGAGAATTCCATCGGTTGCAATATCAATAATAGGAGGTAAGGATATTAAAATATCCAAAGAATTAATCGTTTACTTTTTTCAATTGCTTATTAAAAGTGACCAAATAATACATTTTAACAAAAAGGAGGATTTTCGTATGAAAACATTACTTGAGGATGCCGCGTTTTTCGCAGAAAACATTCCTAAGTTTTGTTGGACAACGGATGATTGGGATAGATGGTATAAAAACTATTCCAAACATTCAGCAACAAAACCCATCGCTGCTAGTTTGGAAGAACTTCTGCAGGGGCGAAGTATGGAGGAAAGTTATGCAAAATTTCTATCCTTCATTCGTCAGAACATTGCAAAAGACAAAACCAGTAAACCAGAAAAGGAAAAAATCCCAAAAACTGATGAAACTGAATTGAAAGTTTTTTTAATTAATCTAAAAAAGAAACTTGAGACCTATGAGTCAATAAGAAATGCTAATATCAGCGACTTTATTCGTATCAAGAACGCCCTGATGTCGGCGATCTTTACTTACAAACGCTATCCAAGCTTAATTGAAGGAGAAAACCATGAATAATTTTACTTTTTTAAAAGAACCCAGTATTCTTTCACAGGGTAACTATTTCCAGATTATTACCCGAATCAAACTATTGGACGAAACAATAATTCGGAGCAATGACGCAGAAGAGGTACTGACATACCACTATAAGACATTAGGAAACCGTTTTATCATCCCATGGAGAAAGGTCAAGGGCAAACTGAGAAGACTGGTACAAGAGCAGCAACGCGGTCTTTGTATTCACCCCGATTGCCATCTCAAAGATGATCTCTGTATGGATTGTCCGACATGTTTCATGTTCGGCGGAACGGGTGAAACCAGTAAGGTCAACGTAAAATACAACATACTATCACGAATCCTTGGTGAAACTTTCATTTCCGAAACCGAAGTCGGGAATGTCACATCATTAACCGAAAATGCTGTTGATGAAGAAACATTAATGACAGGACAAGCTTTGATGAGTATTATTACTGTTCCCAAGGAAACCAGCTTTCTGGGAGTGATTACATTAAAAGATCCGACAAAAGAGATGGCACGAATTATTCTGGACAATCTGAATCGTCTGACCCGCATAGGAGCTCGCAGTGTGGAGTGGGGACGTTGCTCGACAGAAATAGTCGGAATTCGAACCGGTGATAGAGAAACGCTAACGGCTTACGATCTGGTCGGAAAAGCGGGAACTGATATTCCTGATCTGAAAATACCATCTTCTTTTGAATTACCAGAAACGAAAGATGCTTTTCCGAAATTGAACAAGCAGGTTAAAGAGCAATTAGGTCAGTTACAGAAGAAATAAGGTGAATATATTATGAAAATCTATCGCTATGTCATCAGACTAAATGATTTTCTATTTTATTCCCGGGGAGGACTTAGCGGGTCAATTCCCCCATCCTATCTGCACGCTACAGCAGTTAACGGTGCAATTGCTACGGTTCTGAATTCTGATCCAAAAAAACAACCATATATCACGACTGATTCCTCCGGGACAAAGCGTAATAATCCGATCTATGATAATTCGATTCTATCTAACGCTTTCTATTTTACGCCCGCAAAACCACTCGGAGATATTAACCTTGCACCGGAATATGTCAAGGGCGAGCAAGATGGATATGCAGTTTATGGATATGGAGGTTCTGTGATTACAGTCAGAGATTCTGTGGAAAATACTGGTGGTACGGCTACGTTTGAATTCAAACAAGGTGGTTATGAGATATTAAAATATTCAAAACTGTTTTTCATACCACCTGATACGGAATTTACCGGGTTTTGCTGGTGTAATGATGACATTGAATTACCATTACTTATTCGCTTAGGCTCTTTTCGTTCGCCTGCAAAGATTTCATATTCGGAACTCAAGTTCAAGAAAATTACCCACAATGAAATTGCATCACATCCTGTTGATCCATTAGTTAGTACTGTAAAACGTGGAGTAGCCATAACCATGTTTCCTTATCCGGTAGTTGATGATGCACTGTGTGATATTTTATTGTGCACTTCAGATTACTCTGGGAAAGAGTATCGAATTGCACCAACTTCAGGTAGCGAAGAATTATTCACATCTCCACCAGCCAAACGAATCAAAACAAATCAAGGGGCAATCGTACTATGAGTCGTCTCAAATTCTGCTATGATGTTCAAACCGGGTGGAAAAGAAACGAACAGGATCAGGGATGCTATATCTGGTAGATAAAATGCCCCATGTCCGCATTTGCATGTCCGGGGAATCAAATCCTCATCCCCGACATTCGATTTCCTATCTGGGACTTCTCTTCCCCGAGATCGGACATTCAATTTTCTATCTGGGACATCTCTTCCCCAAACTCAGACACTCTTTCCCCATAGTCGGACAATCGCTGTCCTACTTAGGACATCTCTTCCCCAAGATCGGGCAAACGATTTCCTACATGCCAAAGGCTTTCCCCAAACTAAAAACCGGGTATTTTAATGCGAATGGCAGGAAAATCGCTCAGGTTTATAGATAAAACGGTATGTTAACTTAAACCAAAGGATCTGTTATGACAGAAGAAACCCAAACCGAAACAACAACAAAGGAGCGCAAAATGACAAAGACATCCTTTGCCGAGGTAGTCAACAGTGGCAAACTGATGGTTACCGGCCTTCAAGCCAATGCCGAGGCAGTCGCCAAACGCGGGATCGACGCGGCGTTCACCACAACGATGAACACAACGGTCGCAAACGTCGAGCGACTCAACAGCGAACAAGAGGCATTAAAAGCTAGAGTGAAAACCAAAACCGCTGAGATGGACGCCGAATTGGTCACGCTGAATAAAATGCACAGCGAAGCCAAAAAGGTCGTCAAATTATCGATTGATCAGACCCGCTGGCTGGAATTTGGTATCACTGACAAGCGTTGATTATCTGAAAGCGTGGTTGGATCATGGCGCTGTCTCAATCTGGGGACAATGCCGATTTCCTTATCCATTCGGACGGGTAATCCACGAATTCATTCGTGGGGAGATAGAGAGATGAATGATGGATGTAATGTAACCCACGAATTTATTCGTGGGAATATAGAGATGAATGACGAACCAACTGCAGCCCACGATTTCAATCGTGGGAATCGGAAATACGAATCGTGGGAATTAGGAATAGGGATCGTGGAAATCGGAAATACGGATTTGTCCATGGCCTCGTATCCACATGGAATACCCATGAATAAATTTATGGGTTGGGGGGCGTATTCATTCGATTTAGTGCCCACGAATGAATTCGTGGGATACAGGATGGATTGATCATGCAGATCATTTTGTCCACATTCGGTTCATCGCTCTCTAAGAAAGGCCAGATGTTTGAAATTTTCGCCAGTGGCGAACGTCATACGATCTCTCCCAATAAGGTCTCATCTATCCTGATTTTCACCGGTACCAATATTTCATCCGATGCCGTCGAACTCGCCCTGCAATACAATATCGACATTTTAATTCTGAACCGTTACGGGGATCCAGTCGGCAGATTCTGGCATGCTAAAATGGGTTCGACGACGCGTATTCGTCGAGCTCAATTAAAATTAGTCAACTCTGCCAATGGTATCCAATACGGCTTGCAATGGATTCGAGGGAAATTTGAAAATCAAATCCGGTTCCTATCTGAGATGCGTGATCGTCGTACGCGATTATCCTCTGAGATTACTTCGGCTTTAAATATGATTCAGAATTCACTTGATAACATCAAAAAACTAAATGGTTCGATTGAATCGATGCGTCAACAAATTCTGGGAATAGAGGGTTCTGCAGGGAAAGCCTATTGGGAGATATATGCCAAATTCGTACCGGAACATTTCGCGTTCGATGGGCGCAGTCGCCAACCAGCCAAAGATGAATTCAACGCGATACTGAATTACGGTTACGGTGTCCTGTACGGCGTGGTAGAAAAGGCGGTCGTTATCGCAGGGCTCGATCCTTACATCGGGTTCATTCATACCGATAATTACAATAAAGTATCGCTGGTCTTTGATGTGATCGAGAAATACCGCATCTGGGCGGAAGAGACGATTCTGGACCTGTTCGTTAAGAAGGCGATACGAAAAGATTTGTTTGAGCCTTTGGCAAACGGATTCAACCTCGGCGCCGAAGGGAAAAAGGTCTTTTTACCGGCGATGAATGAGTATCTTGATTCCGCTATCCATTACAAATCGCGCAACGTGCGCCGGCGGGATGTTGTACAATTGGAATTGCATCGTTTTGCGCAGGAATTACTGGAGAAGTACAATGAAGCCGATACAAAGTGAGGATGGGTTGATTGGGGCGATTAGATCAGTTACCGGATACCTGATTCCTGTAGCCTTTTACAATCAATCTGATAGAGGAGAATTGAGATGAAAATAACGGAACAACTTGTCTGGGTGATATACGATATTTCCAAAAATAAAATTCGTACGAAAGTCATTAAGGCTACCGAACACGCCGGTTTGTACCGCGTCCAAAAATCGGTCTTTCTGGGAACAATCAATCGCACCCTTTTGGATGAAATGGTTATGAAAGTCAAAGACCTGATCGATTCGGCCACCGACAGTGTCTATATCTTTCCGATGTGCGAGCCGGATTTCAAGAAGGTCATCACCGCCGGACAGGCGTTCGATAAGAAATTAGTAACGGATGAAGTGAAGGCATTGCTGTTTTAATGAGATTTAGTCAGATTGGGGAGGGCAATATCCCACGAATGAATTCGTGGGTTACTGTCATTACCATATGGAATCCCTGAAGATCACACCGACCGAATTGCTGGAGTTTTACTTCTGTCCGCGCTTTATCTATTTTATGAATGTATTGAAAATCCCGCAGTACGAAGAGCGGCGCTACAAAGTGCAGAAAGGGCGGGAAGTACATCAGGAGCGACAGGAGCACAACAAGGATTATCTCTGGAAAAAGGTCGGAGCGGTTGCGCGGGAATCGAACGTTTTTCTAATCAGCGAAAAATATCATCTGCGGGGTGTGGTCGATGAGGTCGTGACTCTGGCGGACGGTTCCCTGGCGCCAATCGATTATAAGTATGCGGTTTACCCACAATTCACCTACCGTTCGCACAAAACCCAGATATTGAGTTATTGCCTTCTGCTTGAGGATGTTTATCAGAAACCGGTGAAATGCGGATTCATCTTCTACATCCGGGATGGCAACCGGCAGGTCAAGGTCGATTATACCGAAAAAACAAAACAAAAGATCATCAGCGATGTTGATGCGCTTCTCGAAATTATTCAGAACGAGAAAATTCCCGAACGAAGTGGAAACCGGAATCAATGTATCGACTGCACGTATAAAAATATTTGTGTGTAATTCGCGCTCTTTGACATAAGTAACAAGCAAATAACTTGTTACGGTGAGAAAAAACTTGTAAAATAATCAGGCATTTTTGAAATAAGAACCTTAAAAGGAGATAGTGGAAATGGTTAAAAAGTTCGGCGTTGATATGAGATATTTTGTGGAATCTCAAGGAATTAGCCGATAAGGTGCTGTCTCAGAGCAAAGTCCAACAGAACAAGGATTGAAACTTGTGGGGTCATTCTGCCTCCTTCTTAATCTCCGCCGTCTCAGAGCAAAGTCCAACAGAACAAGGATTGAAACAGTGACCCGATGGCCACTGTGTTAATCCCGATGATTGGTCTCAGAGCAAAGTCCAACAGAACAAGGATTGAAACCTTTTCGAGTATTCCGCTACCGCCACCGAGGGTGTGAGTCTCAGAGCAAAGTCCAACAGAACAAGGATTGAAACCGGCTTTCCAAGCGAGCAGGAAGGACTTACCGCCGCGTCTCAGAGCAAAGTCCAACAGAACAAGGATTGAAACGTTTGCTTCATCGATGCCGATGAAATTGTAGTTTCCGGTCTCAGAGCAAAGTCCAACAGAACAAGGATTGAAACTTGGCGTCGTCTTCAAGTTCCGGCGGGATCATTACTTGTCTCAGAGCAAAGTCCAACAGAACAAGGATTGAAACTAGACGGAAAAAGGTCTTGATCCACGGGTTGGCCGGGTCTCAGAGCAAAGTCCAACAGAACAAGGATTGAAACACATCGAGAACAAACCGCCCTTCGGGGCACAAAGGGTCTCAGAGCAAAGTCCAACAGAACAAGGATTGAAACACAGATTACACCTAAATTCAAATCGTGATGACAAATGTCTCAGAGCAAAGTCCAACAGAACAAGGATTGAAACCGGATAGGCCGGTTTCGACGATTTCATCGAAGCATATGTCTCAGAGCAAAGTCCAACAGAACAAGGATTGAAACACGTTTGGATGTGAACAGAGGCGAGGAAAGTATCTGTCTCAGAGCAAAGTCCAACAGAACAAGGATTGAAACTGAGTTAATTCACTGACCTTACTAACCGACCTGAAAGTCTCAGAGCAAAGTCCAACAGAACAAGGATTGAAACCGGAAAAGTTTTTCTGACGATCAGGGCATTATAGTCGTCTCAGAGCAAAGTCCAACAGAACAAGGATTGAAACATATATTGAGGATCGTTTTTTAATAGTGTTGGATTGTCGTCTCAGAGCAAAGTCCAACAGAACAAGGATTGAAACAAAGTGGCGCAGGAATGCGCAGTTGAGGCGGACGCCGTCTCAGAGCAAAGTCCAACAGAACAAGGATTGAAACATCGAGTATTCATTTCGATTCAATCAAATCTACCGCTGTCTCAGAGCAAAGTCCAACAGAACAAGGATTGAAACTCAAAAAGGATGGCGTTTTGTTATCGATCGATCAACGTCTCAGAGCAAAGTCCAACAGAACAAGGATTGAAACATTCGGCGGTCCCTATTAAGAAATCGCTTGGATAAAGTCTCAGAGCAAAGTCCAACAGAACAAGGATTGAAACCGATGATAGACCGCGCAAGGCAATTGAAGCGGCGGAGGTCTCAGAGCAAAGTCCAACAGAACAAGGATTGAAACGAAATGTTTGGATATTCTAACCATCGCTGACCAACCGCGTCTCAGAGCAAAGTCCAACAGAACAAGGATTGAAACATAAGGAAAAGTGACAGATGAAACGCGAAGAACTAACGTCTCAGAGCAAAGTCCAACAGAACAAGGATTGAAACGATAAAATAGAAATGCTGGGTCTTTCCCCATTTCAAAGTCTCAGAGCAAAGTCCAACAGAACAAGGATTGAAACGGCGCACGGGGACGCCGCCCTGAGCAAGGTCAGCCAGGGTCTCAGAGCAAAGTCCAACAGAACAAGGATTGAAACTCGATTGCGTTCATATTGTCACGGCATTCTTGGCAGATGTCTCAGAGCAAAGTCCAACAGAACAAGGATTGAAACGAAGATCGTTCGGGATATGTCTATATACGAACTATCGGTCTCAGAGCAAAGTCCAACAGAACAAGGATTGAAACAAAAGAAATATCCACACGATGATAGACCGCGCAAGGGTCTCAGAGCAAAGTCCAACAGAACAAGGATTGAAACCTTCCTGACGGAAGAATGGACGAAACAATATGATCGTCGTCTCAGAGCAAAGTCCAACAGAACAAGGATTGAAACTTCCACAAGCGCAACAAACTGTCGCCAAAAGACACAAGTCTCAGAGCAAAGTCCAACAGAACAAGGATTGAAACACAGAATCCCACATCAGATTCGGCATTATAGTTCAACGTCTCAGAGCAAAGTCCAACAGAACAAGGATTGAAACGCAACTGCAGATGTTGCAGTGGCATTTGGGACAGATTGTCTCAGAGCAAAGTCCAACAGAACAAGGATTGAAACCAGGCGACCAGAATTGTATTGAATTCTTTCAGAATCGTCTCAGAGCAAAGTCCAACAGAACAAGGATTGAAACCCCGCAGGCGATCCCGGCGAGTCCGCCGAGGCGGGTGTCTCAGAGCAAAGTCCAACAGAACAAGGATTGAAACTCAACAAACTCAGGACGACAATCAGGATAAACTGTGGTCTCAGAGCAAAGTCCAACAGAACAAGGATTGAAACTAATGGCAAAACGAGATAAGCATCTGTATGCCGCGCGGGTCTCAGAGCAAAGTCCAACAGAACAAGGATTGAAACCAGAAATTCATCGAGAGTGCGAAAAAGGATCTCGATGGTCTCAGAGCAAAGTCCAACAGAACAAGGATTGAAACCCATCTTAATTGAGATTTCGCCAAGCCCGGTGCCGGGTCTCAGAGCAAAGTCCAACAGAACAAGGATTGAAACCCGAATCCGTTGCGCTGGTCCGCGTGGCGGGAAAAGCGTCTCAGAGCAAAGTCCAACAGAACAAGGATTGAAACCCGGATCAGGCGCACCTGAAGCACCAGATAGGTTGTGTCTCAGAGCAAAGTCCAACAGAACAAGGATTGAAACTCTGTGTATATTAAACTTGGAGAGAGAGCATCTTTAGTCTCAGAGCAAAGTCCAACAGAACAAGGATTGAAACCCTTTTTTGTCCATATTAAAGGCGCCGCGGAAGATGTCTCAGAGCAAAGTCCAACAGAACAAGGATTGAAACATCGTGTAGTATTCTGTCGCCTTTAAAATGATTCTCTCGTCTCAGAGCAAAGTCCAACAGAACAAGGATTGAAACATTGGCAAAGGGCAAATACAACGTAGAGACCGTCAACGGTCTCAGAGCAAAGTCCAACAGAACAAGGATTGAAACACTGCGTCTCATATTCGATCTGTTCGATTTTGGTCGTCTCAGAGCAAAGTCCAACAGAACAAGGATTGAAACTGATCACCGCCGCGACAAACAGTTTCCCTATCAGGTGTCTCAGAGCAAAGTCCAACAGAACAAGGATTGAAACATAATCATCGCAACGTAATCCCGCCGAGCAATCCAGGTCTCAGAGCAAAGTCCAACAGAACAAGGATTGAAACTCCTTGGATGTGTAGTTTCCAAGCCGGGTTGGAAGGTCTCAGAGCAAAGTCCAACAGAACAAGGATTGAAACTTTCGATGGAACGTATATTTGGGTTGCAGGTGCTTTTGGTCTCAGAGCAAAGTCCAACAGAACAAGGATTGAAACAAAAGGAAATAGAGGCGGCAGAATATTGGAAAGAAGGTCTCAGAGCAAAGTCCAACAGAACAAGGATTGAAACCAGAAAGCATTAACAAAATCGAAGAGTAATGGTGGAGTCTCAGAGCAAAGTCCAACAGAACAAGGATTGAAACAGAAATATCTCCGATTGAGGAGAATCATGTTTGTCCGTCTCAGAGCAAAGTCCAACAGAACAAGGATTGAAACATGGATGTAATATCCACCACCCGATTGGGAACATGGTCTCAGAGCAAAGTCCAACAGAACAAGGATTGAAACATGACAGAATCAACATATAGATTAGCCTCAACGACGGTCTCAGAGCAAAGTCCAACAGAACAAGGATTGAAACGAGTGGAATGAAATCACAGACAAGGACTTATCCCTGGTCTCAGAGCAAAGTCCAACAGAACAAGGATTGAAACACCAAGAAATTGGAGTTGGGTCAGCAACTTACCGAATGTCTCAGAGCAAAGTCCAACAGAACAAGGATTGAAACCTCGGCATTCGCTTTCGCCGCTCACGCCTGAATTCTGTCTCAGAGCAAAGTCCAACAGAACAAGGATTGAAACATCATCAAGTTTAATTCGGCGGCGGTCGATCATTTCGTCTCAGAGCAAAGTCCAACAGAACAAGGATTGAAACATAGAGAGCAACTCGTTCATTGTCGTCGTCCTCGAGTCTCAGAGCAAAGTCCAACAGAACAAGGATTGAAACACAGTTGAATTCTCGTTTAGGTAGTTAAAACATTTGTCTCAGAGCAAAGTCCAACAGAACAAGGATTGAAACTTTTCCGCTCATTGTTGATATCTGATTAGCAAGTGACGTCTCAGAGCAAAGTCCAACAGAACAAGGATTGAAACTTCCATCGTTGGCTGTAAATCTTATATCGCCAAAAGTCTCAGAGCAAAGTCCAACAGAACAAGGATTGAAACAATAATTTTGCCACAGATTCCACAGATGCCACAGATGTCTCAGAGCAAAGTCCAACAGAACAAGGATTGAAACTTGCTTCATCAGGCATATGCCGGAGCCTCCTTCGTTGGTCTCAGAGCAAAGTCCAACAGAACAAGGATTGAAACATCAGCGCGAAGCCGTCTTCGTCCCATCTCTGCTGGTCTCAGAGCAAAGTCCAACAGAACAAGGATTGAAACTACCGGCGAAAGTCATACCGACGCGCGGGTGCCGGCGGTCTCAGAGCAAAGTCCAACAGAACAAGGATTGAAACCTCGATCTCTATATTCCCGCCAAACAGTTCGTCGATAGTCTCAGAGCAAAGTCCAACAGAACAAGGATTGAAACATTTCCGTTGGCAATCGTGTCGTTTCTGACGTATAGTGTCTCAGAGCAAAGTCCAACAGAACAAGGATTGAAACAGAAGTTTCTATTTTGTGTCAGACTTGCGGTCTGAGGTCTCAGAGCAAAGTCCAACAGAACAAGGATTGAAACAGAAGTTTCTATTTTGTGTCAGACTTGCGGTCTGAGTCTCAGAGCAAAGTCCAACAGAACAAGGATTGAAACGGTCGGCAATAGATGGTTCATATACTCCAAGACTGCGTCTCAGAGCAAAGTCCAACAGAACAAGGATTGAAACTCTGTAGTTGGTATTTTCGCTTCGGATTTTGACACGGGTCTCAGAGCAAAGTCCAACAGAACAAGGATTGAAACTTTCCTGCGTCTGGATTCTGATAGTTGACTCCAACGGGTCTCAGAGCAAAGTCCAACAGAACAAGGATTGAAACAGAAGTTCAAATGCTTTCATTCTGAAAGACTTGACGAGTCTCAGAGCAAAGTCCAACAGAACAAGGATTGAAACCGGGCGAGCAAGCAAGACATGAATGTCTTGGAAACGTGTCTCAGAGCAAAGTCCAACAGAACAAGGATTGAAACATAAATATGGAAGGTTCGGCGAAAAATTTTGAATGCGGTCTCAGAGCAAAGTCCAACAGAACAAGGATTGAAACTCCGAAGTCGCTTTCTGTATTTCCTCAAAGACGGCAAGTCTCAGAGCAAAGTCCAACAGAACAAGGATTGAAACAGAAGACCAACGGCATATAATTCCGCATCCTCGGGGTCTCAGAGCAAAGTCCAACAGAACAAGGATTGAAACCCGGGTCCTCTTGGTATCGTCGCAAAAGTAGCCGGAGTCTCAGAGCAAAGTCCAACAGAACAAGGATTGAAACAACGTAGAAGACGCTAAGCCTAATCCACAACCAAAACGTCTCAGAGCAAAGTCCAACAGAACAAGGATTGAAACTCAGAGAATAAAATCGTTATAAGAAACACTGTGCAGAGTCTCAGAGCAAAGTCCAACAGAACAAGGATTGAAACTATGACCGAGACTGAAAGCGAAAAGATTCCGATATTGGTCTCAGAGCAAAGTCCAACAGAACAAGGATTGAAACGAACATATTCGATCCGCTCGATAGCAGTTTTCCGGTTTGTCTCAGAGCAAAGTCCAACAGAACAAGGATTGAAACTGTAACGTGGTGAAACTATGATCAGAGGAATCATCTGTCTCAGAGCAAAGTCCAACAGAACAAGGATTGAAACTCATATAGGTATAGGGATAAAAGCACACTTCATCAAGTCTCAGAGCAAAGTCCAACAGAACAAGGATTGAAACAAACCGTTATAAATTATTTTAAATTACGTCTATTCAAGTCTCAGAGCAAAGTCCAACAGAACAAGGATTGAAACCTGATATTGAAGCATGTGAATATGGTGAATCTTTTAGTCTCAGAGCAAAGTCCAACAGAACAAGGATTGAAACTCCTGAGATTTCTTGGAAAAAGATACATCATTGTTATGTCTCAGAGCAAAGTCCAACAGAACAAGGATTGAAACTAGGCTTTATCAATGGCTGCCAAAACTTTTTTTGAATTGTCTCAGAGCAAAGTCCAACAGAACAAGGATTGAAACCTGACCTAAACCGTCATATGAGCATTTTCAAGTACGAGTCTCAGAGCAAAGTCCAACAGAACAAGGATTGAAACATACATTAGCATTAACTTCTCCTGAAGTCCATCTCTGTCTCAGAGCAAAGTCCAACAGAACAAGGATTGAAACCTCTGAGACCCGACAATAATGAGTTCAGATAATCAGTCTCAGAGCAAAGTCCAACAGAACAAGGATTGAAACTGCCGGCAAGTGGTTCAGTGATAACGGTAAACGTGCGTCTCAGAGCAAAGTCCAACAGAACAAGGATTGAAACTCATTATTCACCTCTTTCTGCAAGAATCTGTTCCAGGTCTCAGAGCAAAGTCCAACAGAACAAGGATTGAAACGGAAGTTGCAAACCACGATTGAAATATCTGGAAAATCGTCTCAGAGCAAAGTCCAACAGAACAAGGATTGAAACTTACATTAATGCCATAGATCTCGATCTTCCCGATCCGTCTCAGAGCAAAGTCCAACAGAACAAGGATTGAAACCGCCGACATTAGTTCCATGCAGACCATTGCCCGATTGGTCTCAGAGCAAAGTCCAACAGAACAAGGATTGAAACGTGAATTTGCCGACAACACCGTAAACGCTCCCGTACTGTCTCAGAGCAAAGTCCAACAGAACAAGGATTGAAACACCGACGTTAATAAGGTTGTTGCTGATACGCTTTAGTCTCAGAGCAAAGTCCAACAGAACAAGGATTGAAACTTCGATTTACGTCGGTGAAGTTCTTTTGGTTTACAGTCTCAGAGCAAAGTCCAACAGAACAAGGATTGAAACTCGGCGAAAGGTGCTGGGTATTGGTTTGATGGAGTGAATGTCTCAGAGCAAAGTCCAACAGAACAAGGATTGAAACTCAAATTCTCAGCATTAGTCGAATGACCAATTCTTAGTCTCAGAGCAAAGTCCAACAGAACAAGGATTGAAACCTGGTCATCTTGGAGACAATATTATCATTGTTGGTTCTGGTCTCAGAGCAAAGTCCAACAGAACAAGGATTGAAACCGAGCGTTGCCAGGCAGTGGAATCTTTCGGAAAGTAGTCTCAGAGCAAAGTCCGACAGAACAAGGGAGATAAATCCGAATTTGTGTACTCAGTGAAAATGTTGAGTATTGTTTTTGCAAACCATTAAATTGACTATTGTCGATTTGATAGGTGATTGAAAATGATATTGGACAAAATGAAAACAAATCAGGCGAATTTTTTCGTTGGGATGTTATTCGCGATCTTTGTCCTGATAATTTTTGGAAGCAGTTGTTCCGACGGTAAGGCGGTTGCGACTTTTGGGACTGGTAAAATCACCATCGGTGAATTCCGAGTTGCCTATGCGGATTTTCTGAGTCAAACGGGTGAGAGCGATTCCGATTCTCTGCGCGAGCGGTTTTTGGATGAGATGATCGACAAGCAGCTGTTGGCAACCGAAGTGATGAAATCGGGTGTCCTGCTCGATGAATCGTTTCATCTGCAACTCTCGGCTTATAAGGATCACTGTTTGCGTGAGGAATATTTTCGATCGGTGATCCAGCCAAAGATCAAGATTTCCGACGCGAGTCTGGATGAGATCGGCGTTTATCTGCGTCAGGAACGTCAATTCCGGAGGCTTTTTTTCCGTGATAAAATGTCGGCTAAACAAGCATTCAGTCTGATCGAAAACGGTGCCTCGTTTATTGTTCTGGAAAATGATGTTCAATTTGATATCAATCAGCCGAAATTGGATGGAGATTTAGGCTGGTTGTCGTGGGAAGAAATGGAATTCAATGCCGCGATGGCAGGATTTCGTCAAAAATCCGGCATGGTAACACAACCAATTCATACGGGTTTTGCATGGTCGATTCTTCAAATTGAAGGTGTCAGGAATCGCGTCGATACTTCCGAAAATTCCAAAATCACAAACCGGAAGTTTGTTTATCATTTGATCGAAAAAAGTATCGGCGAGCAATTTATGTTCGATTATGCGCGATCTATGCCGCTCAAATCCATGCCGAAGACCGATTATCAGACTCTAAAATGGATTTCTGAGAGAGTGGCTTTCGTTTTGAAGCGTTCTCCTGTTTTAAATGATTTAACTACTGAAATGCAGTTGAATGTCGAAGAACTTTCGCGATTGGAAAAAGCGGTTCAGCCACGGCAGAACGAGATTCTCACCGAAATCAACGGACAAGAAATGTCTGTAGCACAATTCATTCAGGCGTTGAGTTATATTCCTTACTCGATCACTTACCAAAGCGTTTTTCTCGCGATGGATTATGTTATTCGTGACGTACTGTTATCTCAAAAGGCAAAGGAAATCGGTTTGAAAAAAAAGTTGAAAACGCTGCCGATCAGGTTGCGACTTTTTGAAGAAGACTATGTTCAGAATCATTACCGGATGAGGTTGATACAGGACGCCCGAATGACAATCGAAACAAATACGATTGGAAATGGTTTGCAAGAAGACGAAAAGGCAGTTCGCGATGTAATCGACCGGTTGAGGAAAAGTGTAGAGATTCGGAAAAATCTGAAACGGCTGAGCGGATTTGCATTTATTTGAGTCGGCGATAGAGAATAGACTTCGTTATGTTTGGATCTGGATGATTGGACATACCTGCAGGCGCGACATCTATATCATGAAATTCACCGTTGGATAATTGTCGGTAATTCTGGAAATTTTATTGTGTTGATTGAAGAATATGAATGGAATGAAGAGTTGAACTACGGATAGACGAGGATAAAAATCGCTTGGTCGCTTCCTTCGTTCGGGATAAATTCGCTGGATTTTATGAATAAAAAGATCGTCAATACAGTCGTTTCAAATCTTTATTCCGAGCCATCGTTTCACTCGGAAATAGTCACTCAAGCATTTCTCGGTGAAGTAATAGATGTACTCGATCAGTCGGACAAATGGTTCCGGATCGTTTGTCCTGACGGATATCGCGGCTGGATTCGCTGGAATACAATTGTCGATAATAATGGTTGGGAAGCGAACGATAGCAAATGGTTTTCGCCGGATGATCCGGTGGCGAATGTCTGGACAACGCCGGAATTGACGGACATATTACAAAAAGTGACGCTTATGAGCCGGGTGCAATTAATCGAAGAGAACAACAATATGGTTATCGTTCGGTTGCCCGACGGAAAAATCGGTTGGATGAGCAATCGACCACTGACAATTTCCGGCCAAACGATACGCGAGAAGATCGTCAGAACGGCGCATCGTTTTCTTGGCGCTCCGTATCTTTGGGGCGGAAAAAGTCCGCTCGGCATAGATTGTTCCGGTTTGACACAATCGGTTTTCGGGTTGTGTGGGATTGCACTGGTGAGAGATGCCGGTGAGCAATTTCTGATGAAATCTTTGAAAGAAATTGAGTTTACCAAAACCGAACCGGGCGATCTGATTTTCTTTGGAGAAGAAGGCAAAATCGGACATGTCGGGATTTCGATTGGAGATGGAAAAATCCTGCATTCTTCCGGCTGGGTTCATATCGATAGTTTGATCGAAACATCTGAAGACTTTAATGAGCATTTAAAACAAACGTATCTTATCAGTAAGTCGATTGGAAATTTGATACAATAATGGAAAAGTCGATCATCAATCGAAGCGTATTGGTTTTAAACCAGACTTACGAGCCGCTTCATATCTGTGACGTGCGGCGTGCGATAACGCTGTTACTTCAAAACAAGGCGACGATGGTGAAAACGACCGATCATCAGTTTCTCAGGACAATCTCGCTCAATTATCCGATCCCGACGATCATCCGGATTCAGCGATATGTTCATGTCAGACACTGGGAAGCCGTTTTGAATAAGGTGAATATTTTCCGGCGCGACGGTTACATTTGCCAGTATTGCGGCGCAAAAGGAATTCCACTGACGGTCGATCACATCATCCCAAAGTCACATGGCGGCGCCGATTCGTGGACGAACTTGGTTGCCGCGTGCATTCCGTGCAACAACCGGAAAGGAGATCAGACGCTCGAAGAAGCCAACATGAAACTTCGGAAGAAACCGTTGAAGCCGCATAAATTGCATACCTTACAAAGATTTATTGAGTCGCCGGTTGAAGAATGGCGTCCGTATTTATTTTTAGATTAGAGTTGGAGAATCATGAAAGAACTTCAAAAAAAAAGAATCCTCAGTGGCATGCGTCCGACGGGAAAAATGCATCTCGGCAATTATGTCGGCGCGCTGGAAAACTGGGTTGCCCTGCAGGGAGAATATGAAAATTATCATCTGGTCGCAGATTATCACGCCCTAACGACCAATCCCGATACAAGCGGATTATTGACGAATACAATCGAAATGATCTGTGACTGGCTTTCGGTTGGAATCGATCCCAAACGGAGTCCCATGTTCCGGCAAAGTCAGATCAAGGAACACACGGAACTGCATTTGATCTTTTCGATGCTTATCACGACGGCTCGGCTGGAAAGAAATCCGACGCTCAAGGAACAGGTAAAAGATTTGAGCATCGACAACATGATATATGGACATCTTGGCTATCCGGTTCTGCAGGCGGCGGATATTCTGATCTACCGCGCGAATCTTGTACCCGTTGGCGAAGATCAAGCTCCGCATGTCGAGATCACGCGGGAACTGGCGCGGAAGTTCAATCTTCAGTACGGCGAAGTCTTTCCGATTCCGGATATCAAAATGACTCAGTTCTCGCGGCTTCCCGGATTAGATGGCAACAAAATGAGCAAATCGGTCGGGAATACGATCTTGCTGTCGGATTCTTCGGAAGATGTTCGGGCGAAATTGAAAAAAGCTGTTACCGATCCGCAGAAAATTCGGCGCGGTGATCCCGGCAGACCGGAAGTTTGCCTCGTTTATACTTATCAACAGAAATTTAATCTGGAGAACAGCGCTGAGATCTCCGCAACTTGTAAAACCGGTGCGTTGGGTTGTGTCGATTGCAAGATGAAATGCGCGAATGCGATTGCGGCGAAGATTGGTCCTTACACCGAAAAGCGCAATTATTTTCATTCGCATCAGAGTGAGGTCATGGATATTCTCATCGACGGCGAGAAGCGCGCCCGTGCGGTTGCTGGTGAAACGATGAACGCCGTTCATAAAGTGATGTCGCTCGGTTAATATACGTCGTTCCGAATGAGTTACAACGTCAAACTGGATGTCTTCGAAGGTCCGCTGGACTTGTTGCTTTTCTTTATCAAACGTGATGAAATCAATATCTATGACATTCCCATTTCCTACATCACTTCGGAATATCTTCAATATCTGGAACTCATGAAAAGCATGAACCTCCAACTCGCTGGTGAATTCATTTATATGGCCTCTTTGCTCATGCGGATCAAGGCGCAGATGCTCTTACCGCATGACACGAATGAAAATCTCGAAGAAATTGAAGACCCGCGCACCGAGTTGGTCCAGATGCTCGTCGAATATCAGCAGTTCAAACTCGCCAGCGAAACACTTCGGAATCTGGAAGAAAATCAGCAACATTATCACCCGGTATTCGCTGCCCCGGAAACGCCTTCCATCGATCCTGATCTGTTTTTATGGAATGTCAATCTGATGGATTTGGGCATGATGTTCCATAAATTGATCGAAACTTTACCCAAACCGACCTATTACGAGATCGACCAAATCCGGATGAGCATCAGTCAACAGGTTCGGTTCATCCATACATTGTTTGGAACGAAAAGCCGGCTGAGATTTTTCGAAATCGCCAAACATCTGAAGAACCGAGTCGAGGTCGTTGTAACGTTTCTTGCGATTCTGGAAATGGTCAAATCGGAAATTATCCATGTTTCTCAAAAAGATATTTATGGAGATATTTGGTTATCGAAAATCAAAACCAAGAGTCAGGATGTTGTCACCAACGCATAAAATTATCGAAGCGCTGTTGTTTGCCGCAAGTGAACCGCTGACGGAAGATCAGGCGAAAGTCTGCCTTCAGGAAGAAGTCGATCTCGCGCAGGTCGTCGAAGAAATTAACGTGCATTACGAGCAGGAAAAATCGCCTGTCTGGATCCAATCGCTTTCCGGTGGTTACCGACTCATGACACGCTCGGAATACGACCCGTGGATTTCACGTCTGTTCCAATCAAAGAGCAAACTGCGGCTCTCGCGTCCGGCGCTGGAAACACTTTCGATCATCGCCTACAAACAACCGGTTACCCGGACGGAAATCGATTCGATTCGCGGCGTAACGACCGTTTTGAAACCACTCATCGAAAAAAACCTGATCGAGACCAAGGGAAGACAGGAAGGACCGGGACGTGCTTTACTATACGGAACGACTTCCTACTTTTTAGAATATTTCGGTCTCGCGACGATCAAGGACTTACCGAAAATTAAAGAAATAGAAGAAATCATGCATGACGAACCCGGTGAATCCATCCCCGAAGGAGAACAGGCTTAATAAATTTCTCGCTTCCTGCGGGGTTGGTTCCCGGCGCGCTAGCGATACACTGATCCTCGAAGGTAGAGTCAGGGTGAACGGCTCGATCATCACCGACCTTGCAACGGTTGTTTGTGAAAGCGACAGTGTCGAACTCGACGGCAAACCGGTTCGACCGGAAAAAACGATATACATTCTGCTGAATAAACCAACCGGTGTCGTTACGACATTGAACGATCCGGAAGGAAGAAAACATGTCGGCGATTTGATCGGAACGGCTGTTAAAGTCAAACCTGTCGGGCGATTGGATATGTATTCAACCGGTGTTTTGATTCTGACAAATGATGGCGATCTACATTTTAGGTTGACACATCCGCGATTTCAGATTGTACGCACATATGAAGCCCGGATCGAAGGAAAAGTCGGCGCAGAAATACGTGAGAAAATCCACTCCGGCGTCGAATTGGAAAAAGGAAAGATTGCAACCGGCAGAGTCGTCGAAATTGTATATAATCTGGGTGTAACTGTCATGCGGATCGATCTGATGGAAGGAATGAACCGGGAAATCCGCCGTATTTTTGAAATGCTTGGTTACCGAGTTCTGAGTCTCGACCGGATACGTTTCGCGGGAATCGGATACGGTCGGCTTAAACCAGGCGAATGGCGCTTTTTAAAACCAGATGAAATTCAGAGATTGAAGGAAAAATGTCAATTATGAAAATCTCCGTAGGGAAAAGGTTTGTTTTTGTTTTGTGTGGATTTAAATTTACAGGCTTTTTGAAAGGGTGAAATGGGTATTGTAGTCGCAATCGACGGACCTGCGGGTTCGGGAAAAAGCAGTACGGCGAAAGAAGTTGCCAAAAGACTTGGCTTCACTTATGTCGATACAGGAGCCATGTATCGCGCGATCACATTGCTGGCGATTCGCAGGAAAGTCAGCCCGGAAAATTCGGAATTAGTCGTCGCTTTAGCGGACTTGATCGATATTCAATTCCGTTGGGAAAACGGCGATTTGCGGACTTTACTGAATGGCGAAGATGTCAGCGACGAAATTCGTTCGGCTGAAGTCGCACAGGCGGTTAGCCCGGTAAGCGCAATCGCGGGTGTTCGTGAGATCATGGTCAAACGCCAGCGCGAAATGTCCCGTGAAAATAATATCGTGATGGAAGGTCGGGACATCGGAACGAATGTCTTTCCGAAAGCCGATTTTAAATTTTACGTGACGGCTGACGTTGAAGTTCGTGCCAGAAGACGCATCGGAGATTATCAGAAAATCGGTCAGAATCTCAGTTGGGAAGAGATCGTCGAAGAGATCAAAAAACGCGATCGGATCGATTCATCAAGGACGCATTCTCCGCTGAAAAAAGCCGAAGATGCGGTCATAATCGACACCACTCATTTGACCTTTGAAGAACAAGTTGAGAAAATTATTGAAATCGTGAAAAATCGTCCAGAAATGGTTCGATAAAAGGTTCGGCTCGCGTGAAAGATCGTGGGAATATCCGAAACCTGTCGTGTTCGTTCAACCCTTAACCTAAGGAACGTTTGATGTTTGAAGAAGAAAATGAATTAACCCCAACCGACGAAACTGCGATTCCGGCTGAAAGCATGGAAGCGCCTCTCTCCGAATCCACACCCGTCGAATTGCCCGCAATCGATTATATCACCGAAGAAATCAAGATCGGTCCCTATTCTGAAAAAATCCGGGTATATGAATTACAGGATTTAAAAGATGATGCGGAAGTATCCCGCGCTGAAGAGCAGCTGAAATATGAAAGTTCGCTTAAGGATATTTCACAGGAACAACGGATCATAGGAACCGTCGTTTCCGTTCATGAAAATGAAATCCTGATGGATGTCGGTTTCAAATCCGAAGGCGTGATTTCGCGCGACGAATTTGAACAGGGCGAGTTGCCCAAAATTGGCGATCAGATCGAAGTATTTGTCGATACACTCGAAGACGAGAATGGGCAAATGATTCTTTCCAAACGTAAAGCAGATTTCATGCGCGTTTGGGAACGGGTTCGTCAAATATACAACAATGCCGAAATCGTCGAAGGCAAAGTGCTCAACCGCATTAAAGGCGGCATGGTCGTGGACATCATGGGCATTGACGCTTTTCTGCCCGGTTCGCAGATCGATATTCGTCCTGTGACGGATTTTGATAATTACGTCGGGAAAACGTTTGAATTCCGGGTTGTCAAACTCAATGAACTACGGAAAAATGTAGTTCTGAGCCGTAAAGACATTCTCGAAGAAAGCCTGAAGGAAAAACGCGACGACCTGTTGGCGAAGATCAAAGTCGGCGATATTTTGACAGGACGCGTCAAGAACATCACGGATTTCGGTGTTTTCGTCGATCTGGGTGGAATGGACGGATTGTTACATATCACCGATCTGTCATGGGGTCGTGTCAATCATCCGCGCGAAGTCGTCAATCTGGATGACGAACTGACGGTTAAAGTCATCGATTATGATTCGGAGAAACAAAGAGTTTCTCTCGGTCTGAAACAGCTTCAACCGCATCCATGGGAAGGAATCGAATACAAATATCCCGTCGGTACGGTCATTAAAGGTAAAGTCGTCAACATCGCCAATTACGGCGTTTTCGTCGAACTGGAAAAAGGCGTTGAAGGACTCATTCACATTTCAGAAATTTCCTGGACGCAACACATCAAACATCCGAGCGAAATCTTTTCTTTGAACGAAATGATCGAAGCCAAGGTGCTGAATGTTGACAGTCAGGAGAAAAAAATCTCGCTCGGTTTCAAGCAACTCGGACCCGATCCGTGGGAATCGATTGAACAATCTTATTCCGTCGGTACCAATTATAAAGGCATCGTCCGGAATCTGACGCCTTATGGCGCGTTCATCGAATTGCAGGAAGGAATCGACGGATTTGTTCATATTTCCGATATGTCTTGGACGAAAAAACTGCATCATCCGCGCGAACTTCTTAAAAAAGGTGACGAACTGGAAGTAAAGGTTCTTGAAGTTTCCAAAGATAACCGCAAGATTGGCCTCGGCATGAAACAGGTCATGGAAGACCCGTGGCCGTCTATCGAATCGCTGTACGTCGAAGGCGCGATAGTTGAAGGTGAAGTCGCGCGAATTACCGATAAGTTGGTCATCGTCAATCTGGCTTTCGGTCTGGAAGGAATCGTTCCGTTGGGACAAGTTCCGAAAAAAGATCGTAAAACTACCGGAAAAGGCGTTCAGATCGGCGAGAAACTTCAACTGAAAGTTCTGGAAGTGAACAAAGGTGAAAAGAAAGTTGTTCTCTCGCGCGAACAAGCGATGCCGAAAAAGCCGAGAAGCGATGCCGAAGCATATATGTTCCAGCAAAGTGATACAAGCGACAAGATCGAGATTCCGGAAGCGATTATCGAAAAAATAGCGGAATCCGAAAAAGACAAAGAACCGGCTGAAGCAACAGGAACGGAAAAGAAAAAAACAGTCCGGAAAAAAACCAAAGCCACCGAGGAAACAGAACAAAAACCGGAAGAAACCGAAGAGAAACCTAAGAAAAAAAGCGTGAAAAAGACCGCTGAAAAAAAAGTGGAAAAAGCGCCTGCTTCCGAAGAAGAGACGGGAACGGAAAAGCCGAAAAAAGTCGTAAAGAAAAGTACGACCAAGAAGGCTACCCAGGAATCCGATTCAGCGACAGACGAGGCTGAATCCAAATAATCTCCGGAATTCTGTTACGTTAACTTAAAAACGAAAGGGGCTTGATAATTTCAAGCCCCTTTGCTATTTTCTGACCGTATGAAAAAACTTGTTGGAAAAGAGAATCGTGGGAAAAGAGATCAGCGCGCCTTATTCGCAAATATTTGGATTCAGGTGAAACGCTGGTTCGTCACGGACACGAAAACGAAAGTCATCGTATTTATTTTCACGTTTATCGTCTGGCTCTACACGCTAATGAGCAACGAATATAGTTATTCGATTTCCTCACGCATCGAAATCCGGAATATCGAAAACGGAAAGACGCTTAAAAGTAAACTTCCCGAACGGATTTATGCTAATTTTACAGGTAGAGGCATTGACCTGATCTATCTGAATATGATCCGGAAATCGTCATTTAAATTTGTCGTAGATGTCGGTAATATTCGTCAACAATATGATTTCCCACTCAGCGCGTATTTTTACGAAAATCCGGATAAAATTATCATGCCGCGCGGGGCACGTCTCCAGTTCAATCATATCGTCTATCCGGAAACGCTTCATGTCGAACTCGATATGCTCAGTGAAGCGAAAGTGCCTATCATTCCCCGTCTTGAAATCGAGGAATCGATGGGTTATATCAAAATGGGAATTCCGATCGTTACACCGGACAGTATTTGGATTTCTGGGCCGAAGGAATATGTCGATCGGTGTTCGACTCTCACGACGAAAACGATTTCGTTGAAAGACGTCTCAACGCCTTTCGATAAAGATGTCAGGATCGATCTATCCAAAATGACTGGAGTTCGCGTTCCGTTCAAGACGGTTCATGTCTATCAAAAAATAGAACAGATCGGCGAAAAAATGATCGATGAAATTCCTGTCGTCATTCTTAATATACCTGAAAATATGAATGTCGAAGTCAGTCCGACGACAGTTTCGATGACGGTTCAGGCAGGAATAAGTGCCTTAAAAACGATTAAGATGGAAGACATCCGCGTGACGATCGATTTTCAAAAACAGTGGAAAACCAATCAAAAATTATACATTCCCGAAACGAATTTGCCGGAAAACATCATTGCCGTGGAAGAAATAATACCGGCGGAAATCGAACTTCGCGTCTTTCGGGAAAGGAAACCGTAAGTGAATTTGCTCGGGATCGAGAGTTCGTGCGATGAAACGTCTATCGCCATTTTACGGGACGGTGATGTTCTGACTAACGTTATCTCGTCTCAATTATTCCATCAAAAATATGGTGGTGTCGTCCCGGAATTCGCTTCGCGCGAACACATGCGTCTGGTCGATGTCCTGACGCGACAGGCGTTAAATCAAACGGGAATTCTGCTTTCCGGCATCGATGGAATTGCCGTAACGCGCGGTCCCGGTTTAATGGGCGCGTTACTCGTTGGGCTCAGTTATGCGAAAGGACTTTCGTACGCTGCCGGAAAACCGCTCATCGCCGTGAATCACATCGAAGGCCACATTATGGCGAATTTTTTAACATATCCGAAATTGACATATCCGTTTCTCTGCCTGCTTGTTTCGGGCGGACATACGCAGATTGTGAACGTCAAGGATTTCGGCGATTATGAAATTATCGGTAAAGGAATCGACGATGCAGCAGGAGAAGCGTTCGATAAAGCCGCCAGAATCCTGAATCTCGGTTATCCCGGTGGCCCATTGATCGATAAAACTGCGAAAAACGGCGATCCGAAATTCTATCATTTTCCACGCGCGAAAGTGAAAAGTGATCGATTCGATTTTAGTTTCAGCGGTCTCAAAACGTCCATTCTTTATTTAGCCAAACAAAAAGGTGATGAATGGGTTGCCGAACACTTATCCGATCTTTGCGCGTCCTATCAGGAGGCAATCGTCGATGCGCTGAAAATCAACACTTTTGGTGTCATTGAAGAGACACAAAGTCCGAAGTTGGTATTGGCGGGCGGCGTCGCGGCGAATTCCCGGCTGAGACAGGTTTTTCTCGAAGAATCGGATCGGCGCGGAATCGACATTTATTTTCCTGCGCTTCAATATTGTACGGATAATGCCGCCATGATCGCCCGAACCGGACTGGAGATGATGAAACGCGGACGATTTTCCGATTTGGACGTTTCCGCCGTCCCCAATCTTTCCCTAATTGCATGAACGCTCATGACCGATTTTCAGATACAACTCCAGAATCTCACTCTCTGGGAAATTCCCATCCTGCTTTTAGTCATTTTAGTGATGTTCCTGTCCTTTCGGAAAATCGGTAGCGAAACGCCGGAACGGGGACAATTTGTTTTACTCGTACTTCGATCGGTCTTTTTCATCTGGTTGGTTTTCTTAACACTTAAGCCATTCATCAGTTGGAATAAAATCCGGCATCTTTCGCCAACAGTCATTTTTTGGATGGACAATTCCGCCAGTATGAAAGTACAGAAAAATTTCAGTCCAGATACAATTTTGACTCAATTTGAAAACATTCAGAAAGTTTTAAAAAAACGAGATGCGAAAGTCATCATTGAACCATTTGGAATAGACATTTCTCAGGATAATAATTCTTTCGCTGATCTATCATTCGATGAATCGGGTACCGATCTGTCACAAACCATTGCACATTCTCTCGAAAAACATACTGACGAAGCGATTTGTGCCGCTGTTTTATTTTCAGATGGTGTCTCGACACAAGGCGAAGAGCCGGGCTTTATTGAAACCGGCAAGCGTTTTCCGATTTTTTCTGTTGGCATCGGTGACACGGCGCGTCTGGCAGACGCGTTCATCGCAAATCTGGAAATTCCCGCAATAGCGAAAGTTGGCGACACGATTCAGATTTCGGCTGAGATCGTTCCGCAGGGAGATGGCGGACTTGCACAGGTATTTTTAAAGGAAAACAGGCGCACAGTTCAGAAGAAAACGATTGAAAGACATCCCGAAGCTTTCCGTCGGCAAGTGACGTTTACTCATGTTTTACATACACCGGGCGAGAGTTTACTTTCTGTCGAAATCGACGCGGAAAAAGACATCAATCCGTATAACAACACAAAAGCGGAAGTCATTTATGTAAAAGCCACCGATGAAACTGTCGTGATTCTATCATCCAGGTCGAATGTTGAATCGACATTCTTAAAAAAGACGCTGGAAGCCGACAGGCGGTTCCGTGTTTACAATCTGGTTGAGTCAACGGATGGTTGGATTCCGAAATCTGAGTCCAAGGTTTTTCGGGATAATTGGGTGGCGGTCATTCTCATCGGTTACCCGGCGGAAAATTCAAACACTGACCGAATGGCAGAAATTCGGCGACGGATTCAATCAGGTCGAACACCGGTTCTTGTAATGGATACTCCGGCACTTTCCACGGATCGTCTGAATGGGTTGTTTGGTAAAAACTTTCTTACTGGTAAACCAGAAAATCCGCCTTTTACAATTTCCGCCCAATTAACGCCGGAAGGTCACAATCATGCGATTTTCCGCGATGCTTTTTGGGAAATGGATCCAAAAATGATCGTTCGTAACCTGCCGCCGATCGGTCAGCGGTTTAAAAAACTCTCTTTGAGTGATGGATTTGAAAACTTGATAACATCATCAACACTCACGGAAACGCCGGTACTTGCCGTGCGAGATTTTCAGGGAAGACGCTTCGCTTTATGTACCGGATTCGATTTGTGGCGATGGAGTTTTATGACGACCGGCGCACGGCAGATGGATTTTTATCAGGAAACGATTCTACGGCTCATGAATTGGCTGGCGGATACATCATCGTCAAAGAATGTCCGGATCGCACTGGATAAGTCGGTATATCTTTCGGGTGAAATCCCGGAAATCAGCGCTTTGGCATTCGATGGTAAAGGCATAATCCGCCCGGAAATGGTTCTGCAAACCGAGATTTCGGATAATCGGCAAAAAAAGACGCCGGTCATACTTTCGTGGGATGGACAACGGTTTTCCGGAAAAATTCCCGCATTATCGGCAGGAAATTATCAGATTATGACACATGCGTTTTTTGATACGAAGGAAATCGGACGCGTGGAGAAGACTTTTACAATCATCGATCAACCGGTTGAACTGGCGAAAATTATGCAAAATTCTTCGGGACTCGCCGCGCTCTCATCTCAAAGTGGCGGTAAAAAGGTATCGCTTTCTGAACTTGATGACATCGCCGGATCGATTCAAATCCGATCTGTTGATAAGGGAGAACATTATGAACTGCGGCTTTGGCGGTCACTTGGAGCCATGTTATTTTTAATTTTTATCGTCGGGTGTGAGTGGATTTATAGAAGAATTCTTGGATATCAATAAAATTTCCTTGCGCTTTTTATGCACTTTCACCTAAGTTTTGACGTGCTGAAGATACGACAAATGGAGATACGATAAGAAAAATTGGTACTTCCGATCCGGTAAAGGCACACTTAACCGTCAAAATAATCGTCAAATCACTGTTTTCAGGAGGTAGTTTTTAGATGAAAAAAATCACGATGATGGGTGTTGGATATGTCGGACTTGTATCCGGAACCGGACTTGCCGATTTCGGAAACGAAGTCATTTGTGTTGACATCGATCCTGAAAAAATAGAGAAACTGAATCATGGAATTTTACCGATTTACGAGCCGGGATTACTGGATCTGGTCAAGAAAAATGTCGAAAAGGGTCGACTCTCTTTCACGACGGATCTGAAAAAAGCGGTTAATGAGACGGACGTGGTATTTCTCGCTCTGCCGACGCCATCCGGTGAGAACGGTGAAGTCGATCTGTCTTATGTGTTCACCGCCATCGATCAGATCGCCGAAATCATAGATAGCTACAAAGTCATCGTTACAAAGAGCACTGTCGCAGTCGGAACCGGTGATAAAATTCGTGATCGGTTGATCAAAGCAAAGGTTTCGCGGAAAATGTTTGATGTTGTGTCCAATCCGGAATTCTTGAGAGAAGGTTCCGCCGTCGGTGATTTTATGCGACCGGACCGCGTGGTGATCGGAACGGATTCCGAAAAAGCATTGAATAATATGAAAGAAATTTACCGCCCGCTCTATCTGCTTGAAACACCGATCGTTGCAACCGATATTCACACGGCGGAAATGATCAAATACGCGTCCAACGCCTTTCTTGCGACGAAGATTTCGTTCATCAATGAAATTGCCAATATTTGCGAACTTGTCGGTGCGGACATACAGACTGTTTCAAAAGCAATGGGACTTGACGGTCGGATCGGGAAAAAATTTCTTCATGCCGGACCGGGATTTGGCGGCTCATGCTTTCCAAAAGATACACTCGCGCTGACCAAAATAGCGGAAAACGCCGGCACACGCGCAACGATCGTTGAAGCCGTGATCGAAGTCAATCGCAAACAGAAAGAGAAGATTGTCGAAAAACTTCTCAAATTCGTTCCTGATCTCAACGGGAGGACGATCGGAATTCTGGGATTGGCTTTCAAACCGAATACAGATGATGTACGCGATGCGCCTGCGCTGACTGTTATCCGGGAAATTCTAAACCGTGGCGGGCAAATCAAGGCGTACGATCCTGAAGCGATGAACGAAATGCGCAAGCATTTTCCTGAAATTACTTATGTCGCATCTTCGATCGACGCGGTCAAAGGCGCCGATGCACTTATAATTTTGACAGAGTGGAACGAGTTTAGAAATATCGACCTCGATTTGATCAAAACGGTCATTAAAAAACCGGTTCTCATCGACGCACGGAACATATACGATCCGAAGACGGTTATTGAGAAAGGATTTTGGTACGATTGCATCGGCAGGAAAATTGAGAATATGAAGGTTGTTTAGTGAATAGGAAAACGATGAACGATAAAAAAACATATTTAGTCACCGGCGGTGCAGGCTTCATCGGAAGCAATTACATTCATTTTCTTTTTGAAAAATATGATGATGTGAAAGTTGTCAATCTCGATAAACTGACCTATGCCGGAAACTTGGCGAATTTAGCAGATTTGAAAGACAATCCGAACTATGTCTTTGTCAAAGGTGATATTTGCGATGTGGAAGTTGTGGAAAAGATTTTCACAGATCATCATCCCGATTACGTCGTGAATTTTGCGGCAGAAAGTCATGTCGATCGAAGCATTGGCAAACCGGACGATTTTATCAAGACCGATATGTTTGGTGTGTTTGTTCTTCTCGAAGCGGCCAAGAAAAATGGGATCGAGCGTTTTGTTCAGATTAGCACTGATGAAGTGTACGGTTCGATTAATGAGGGATCGTTTACGGAAGAATCTCCGCTGAAGCCGAGCAATCCTTATTCCGCAAGTAAAGCAGGCGGTGATCGGCTGGCGTATTCATATTTTGCGACATATGGATTGCCGGTTATCATTACGCGCGCATCGAACAATTTCGGACCATTCCAGTACCCGGAAAAACTAATCCCGCTTTTCGTTACAAACGCAATAGAAGATAAACTTTTACCACTGTACGGCGATGGAAAAAACATCCGGGATTGGTTGTATGTAAAGGATCATTGCAGTGGAATCGAATTTGCGTTGAAAAATGGAATAATCGGCGAAGTCTATAACATCGCTGGCGCCAGTGAAAAGGAGAATATTGAAATCACCAATCTGATTCTCAGGTTTCTCGATAAACCGAAAAGCCTGATCAGACCCGTGCAAGACAGACTCGGTCATGATCGCCGGTATTCGTTAAATGCCGGAAAATTATACGAGTTAGGTTGGAAACAGGCTTTCAAATTCGATGAAGCTTTGAGGTTTACGGTTCAGTGGTACGTCGAACGTACCGATTGGTGGAGACCGTTAAAGAGTGGTGAGTATCTGGAGTTTTATAAGAAACATTATCGGATGGAGTTATAAAATAGTAAGATGAAATTATTCAGAAATAATATTGTCTTTTTCTTAATTGTTTTATTGATTTGTATATCTTTCTGCATTGGACAAACTCTACCATCAATGCAGATTAGTTCTTCGTTAACTTCGCTTCAGGATTTGCAACAAAACGATATTTCAGGATATAATAAATCAACAGGTGGTGAATATCGACCTATTGAAGAGAATGAATACATAGTCGATTCTGGTGATGAATTTGTTATTAAAATTGACATTCCAGGACCTGATATAAAGACATATTATAGCAAAGTAACATCGGATGGTTACTTTGTAATTCCGGAAGCGCCTGGTTGTTATGTGCGTGGATTAAAATTATCGGATGCTAAAGATAAAATAAGGAAAAATCTGAAGAAATATTCTCCCGATACACAAACGGAGGTATATCTTGAAAAAATTAGGCCAATAAATGTGACGGTTACTGGTGCATTAAAAAAAATAAAAGAATTGAACCTGAATTCTGCAAGTCGATTATATGATTTATTGAGTTCTATTCTTATTTATTATCAAAGTGATTCTCTATTGAATTTAAAATTATCACAGGCTTCACTTCGTAATATTAGTATTATAAGAAACAATGAAGAACTCAACTATGATATACTCAAATATTGCCTTTTAAGCGATATTAATGAGAACCCATACCTTCAGGATAATGATATCATCTATATTTCCTTTCGCGATACGGCTGGTTGTGCGTTAACAGTTTCTGGATCTGTGGGAAATCCATTGAAATTTGAGTACAAATCCGGAGATGACTTACAAACAGCATTGAACTTTGCAGGAGAAATAACTCCCGCTGCTGACTCCTTGCGAATAGAAATATATCGCTATAGGGAACAGTCTAATGCATTTGATGTAATTACCTGTCACTTACCAAACGATAGTGGTCTGCAACTTAAGCAGGATGATCGTATTTTTGTAAGACGTAAAGCGGAATTTCATAATGAAAAATATGTGATTCTTAAGGGGGAAGTTAAATATCCCGGCATTTACCCAATTGATGAAGGAAAGACGACATTAACCGAAGTAATCAAGCGTAGTGGTGGTTTTACAAAAAATGCTTCCCTGCCACATTCGCGCATTTATAGAGATTTGGGGGTCCCCGGTTCTAAAGAGTTAAATAAACTTATTGCATCCATGCCTTATTCGATGTCACTAGAATGGATTGAAGCAAATTTTTGGCGCTCTGCAGCCAAGGAGAATCTCAATATAGTGACCTGTGATTTAAACAAATTATTTATTGAAAACGATATAACTCAAGATGTCATTTTAAAACAAGACGACAAAATTGTCATTTCTCCCAAAAGTTATTTTGTCTTTGTAACTGGTGCAGTAAATGATCCAGGAACAATTTTACATCAGGAAGGTTGGAATTACTTAGACTATATTAAAGCGTCGGGCGGATTTAAAGAGCGAGCCAGAAAAACGAGAATAAAAATTATTAAGCACAACACTGAGACATGGTTAGATGCAAAAGATACTATCATTGTTGAACCGGGTGACCGGATATTCGTTCCTCAAAATGAACAAAAAGAACCGACGACAATGTTTATGCAAATATTGACAGTAACGACGCAGATTATTACCATTATTCTCGTTTTACGCGGATTGTAAATAATAGGAGAATTGAACTCGTGAATAATAATAAAACTGAACACCCGGTCGTTTTGTACATTTTTCGTCATTGGACAGTCAATTTGTTGATTTTCTTATTAATCTGTACTGGCATTTTCGTCAAAATATTTTACTTTACGCAGAAAGAGTACACGGCGACAACCTCGATTATTCCATCAGCAGCGAATTTTTCGAATACAATCAATTCTCAACTGGGCGCACTTGCCGGGTTGACAGGTATAAATCTGGCAAATTCATCGGGACAGAGTCAGGAAATGTATAAAGGGATTCTTAGTTCGCGACGGCTATTGGAATCTGTACTTTTTGATACTTTCGAAGTGAAGTTTGACTCCTGCATTGAAAAAGAACCTTTAATTCTTTTATTAGATTTTCAAGCAACCAATCGTCGTGACTCTCTGGAAAAAGCGTTAAAGATAATGCGGGAAAAGGTTGTTAATATTAGCATTGATGTTGATAATAATATTCTAAATTTATCAGTTACACTTCATAATCCGATATTAGCGGCAAATGTTAGTAACCGGATGGTTGTACTTCTGGATAACATCGTAATGAATCAGGTCCAAAAAGAATATCGAGTCCAATACGAATATTTACAGCAACGTTTAGGTGAAACAGAGGAAAGTCTAAAAATAGTGGAAGAAAATTTGAAGACGTTTTTGCAAAAAGTGAAAAATGTAAACGAACCCAAAAATCAAATTGCCGAACTTCGGATTAAAAGAGAAATAGAATTACTGACTGCTATATATACAGAATTACAAAAACAGAAAGAGACTTTCATCCTTCAGAACATGATCAACCTGAGTCCGGTGAAAGTGCTCGATAATGCAGAACCACCATTTAGAAAAAGTCGCCCAAAAAGACTATTGATGTTAATTAGTCTTTGTGCTTTAGCGGGTTGTATCCAGATTGGGATGAACGGTAGTATCGTCCTTTATCGCAAATTAAAGTCTGATTTAATGAGAAATAATCTTGCGACGGATAAATGAAATTAAATTAGAAAAGTTACTACGAGGCGAACGTCGGAAACTGCTAATTAATTTCTCCAATTATGGCGTTTTCCAAGTTGTCAACTATTTAATCCCTGTAATTACAATTCCATATATAGTTCGGGTCATTGGAGTTGAGAAATTCGGAATTCTGAGTCTGGCACAGGCAGTATGTTACTATTTTAGAATTATTGTCGAATACGGTTTCACTATAACGGGTGTTCAATTAATTGCCCAAAACCAGGGAAATCCAGAAAAAAAGGGTGAAATCTTTTCTGCAATATTATTTATTCAAGTCATTTTAATGCTCATTGGGTTTGGAATTATTCTAATTGCGACATTATTTATTTCTGATATTCATCAATACTTTTGGGTTTACCTTTTTTCATATCTTGCTGTACCTGCCAATTTGCTTTTATTGCTTTGGTTTTATATCGGTTCTGAAGAGATGCGTTATCTCAATTATATCAATCTTATTTCTCGAATTACCTATATCATTCTGATTTTCGGATTCATCCGGACTGCAAAAGATTATATTTTTATCCCTCTAATTACAGACGGATCTCTTTTATTTGCTGGGATTTTTAGTCTGTTATTTGTGTTAAAAAAATTTGATTTGAAACCAAGATGGGTCGGATGGAAAAAAATAAAATTTTACCTCATAGATGGTTGGCCACTTTTTATATCCAATTTTGCAACCAATTTATATCGGAATTCCAATATTATCATTTTAGGTATTTTAGCAAATAAAGAAGTTGTTGGAATTTATAGTGCCGGTGAAAAATTGATTAAAGTTTTTCAGTCGATTTTTGCACCTATCACTCAGACATTTTTCCCATACATCTCCCGGTTAAAAACAGAAAAGTCAAATAATAGTTTACGAACTATAAAGAAGTTATTACTGAATATGGGACTTGTCGGCGGTTTTATTTCGATTATTCTGTTCATAGCTGCAAAACCGATCACTATAGTCTTTCTCGGAAAACAATTCTTACCTTCTGTCACCGTGATGCGCATTGCCTCGTCTGTGGTACTTTTTGGAGTTTTAAACTATATTCTCGGTATTATTTTTATGTCAAATTTCAATTTAAAAAAAGAGTTTTCGTTTTGTGTAATTCTAACGGGTTTATTAAGTATTGGAATCTGCTTTGTATTGTCATATTACTTACAATATACAGGTGCTGCAATTGCCTTTGCTTCTTCCGAGATTATATTATTTCTATTGATTCTATATTTCATATATAAAAATAGAAGTCGGTGGACGACAGCATGAACAGTTCACGGAGACCAAAAGTTGGAATAATCATTTTGAATTGGAATTCTTGGCGTGATACCATCGAATGCCTTGATACTGTTTTTAGATTGCGATATCCGACTTTTAATGTGATATTGATTGATAATCACTCCAAAGATGAATCTGTTGAGAAAATTACCGACTGGATTAATGATCACCAGGTCGCACAATTTTACTGTGAAAAATTGAAAGAATTCTTTCAAGAAATCCACGGATCAATTGGTTTATTTCAAGATAAAAACAATGATCGAGCATCAGAAGTGAGAAGATTATCTTTCGATTCGAAACGGAATCTATTTCTCCTGAATAATGAAAATAGTGGTTTCGCTGTTGCTAATAATATTGGGATGAGAATCGCTAAACAAGCATATTCCAGTGATTACTATTTTCTTTTAAATAATGATACAATTATCGACGCGGAAGCGCTTTCGACACTGGTCAATGTCATGGAGGAGAATCCGTCAATCGGCGCGGCTCAATCCGTAATTTATCATTATGATAAATCTAATTGTATTGCGAATGCCGGAGGTAAAATACTCTGGTGGGGACAAACACATTATTATCATCAAGTCCGGAAATCTGATTTTCAAAAGATTAGTTTTATTAATGGTTGCGCTCTATGTATTCGAAAAGAGATTGTTGATTTATATGGTGGATTTTCGGAACAATTTTTCTTTGGTGAAGAAGATTTTGAATTAAGTATGCGCCTGAAGAAAAGGAAAGTTGCCCTAGCCTGTGCTACTAAAAGCAAAGTCTATCATAAAATTGGTAATTCTACTAAAACGAATTTAGAAGGGCAGATTGAGAAGAAAGTGTTTTTGTTTATCATCAATCGCGTCGTTGATATGCGTTCGTTTTATCCCAATTGGATTTGGAAAATTTGGCGTGTCTTAATTATGTCTTATTTTGGATATCTATTAATTATTAAATATGAGCGCTCATGGCACAAAATGAAATATGTGATACGAAAAGCTTATCATTTATCTGGAAAAATTCGTAACGTCGATAGAAATTTAGTGGAGAATATTCTTTCTGGTACCTAATTATGATCGAACAACTCACGAGTCTGATGTTTATCGGAATAATCTTCCTTCTCACTATATTTGACAAGCGTCGGCTAAATACTGTCCTGACACCTTTTACTGTAACAGCCTGGCCTTTTGTTCTGATTTCAATATTAGTCAATTTTACATTGGTATTTTTAGGTTTTCCTCCGGTTACTGTTCGCGTTCATTTGTTTATTCTCCTAAATCTATTGATTTTGTGGGGGATCGGTTTCACATCGTCATATCTATTTAAAAAGAAACCAGAGGTTAGTAAAAATAATGCTTACACGTCCGCTTTCGAACCGTTTATTCGATTTGAACTATTCATCATAGCCATATCATGGATCATCACAATTGCGACTCTTTATAAAGTTCGTGAATTATTAGGTAAATATGGTGGTTTTACTTTTGTTGGAGATCCACGTTTTGAAGAGATGATGATCGTTGGTATTACCGCACATCTAATTCAAGTAGGAAAAGTCTGTTTTATTTTGCTATGTTTTTTATTTAAATCCAGTAATCGAAAGTGGCTCTATTGGTTGACTCTTTCCGGTTTATTCATTGCGATTGCCTCTATTCAGGTTAAGTATCATTTGCTATGGCTTTTTATCATCTTATTTCTTTTTCTTAACATGGAAAAACAGGTTTCTGTGCAGATTAAATCGCTTATAAAAGTATGTGTTCTCATTATTGTCGTAATGAATTTATTTTGGATTCTTTTGACGCTTGCATGGGGGACGTTTAGTTTTACGAGTAAGGGTATCTGGGAATTTTTAGTTAAACAAACCTTGAATTACATTAGTTCGGGGCCAATTGCTCTTGATAAATGGCTGAACCATGGTAATAGTCAACCTGCCCGGACACTATTTTTAGTTTTTATTAATTTTAAAAATGTCATTTTTAACAATCCTTTACGGTTTAGCGCTTTAAACTATGTAACTATAGGATTTGTTGAAACTGGTCCTAAACTTGTCTCCAATGTTGGGACTGCATACGGTGTTTATTATTTAATTGGTGGATATATATTTACAATTTTTATGACGGTTTTAATATCTTCATTTTCATATCTTTTTTTCTACCTGAGTAGGAAGAAGCAGACACCATATTTAATATTTCTTAATTTGATTTCACTAACTCTTGGTTCATTAACATTTTTTGTTCAATACTTTACTTTACTTTCGTTGTATGAAATGATATTTATATACGTCTGTTTCATCGCAATATTTCAAGTGCTGAATTATTTTAAATCCATTCCGGTAACACCGGAAGTGATCAATTCAAATAAAAAAGGTTGTTTTGAATAAACCAAATCAACAGATGAAAGTGCTTCTTATCGGTGGTTATCCGCCGCCATACGGTGGCGTCACAATCCATATTCAACGGCTTTGCCAATTTCTTATGGATTCCGGGATTGGTGTAAAAGTTGTGACGCATCATCGTGATAATCATTCAAGTCTGGAAAAAGTACCTGAATTGATTTCCCTTAACGGTAACCGATTGCAGAAATATTTCCAGTTACGAAGAGTTTTAAAAAATACAGAAGCACAAATTGTTCACTTCCATGCATCGGTTTTAGATAATTTACTTCTAGGTGGAAAATCTCTACTGAAATTACCCAAACATTCAAGGAGAATATTGACCATCCATTCAGGCAAGTTTATCCCGGCCTATCACTCACGAGGTTTTTTCTACCGCTTGATGGCTCGCTGGTTGCTGAGAAGTTTTGATTATCTTATTGCTGTGAACGATGACTTAAAAGCATTTTTTATTGATGAAATAGGGATCAACCCTCAAAAGGTTGTATTGATACCGACATTTATTTCACCAAAAAATGAGCCCGGAAGAAAAATAAATCCACTAATTGAAACTCGAATAAAGGAAATAAAATCTTCATCTGGATTTACGGTTTTAATCAGCGGGTACGGATTTGATTATTATGGGTATGATTTATTTTTAGATGCGATTGACAGGATTCAGAAAACAAATAAGATTGAGATTGGACTTGTATTCGTATTCTATACTCAATTTAATCCAATGTATAAAGAAAAAATAAATGACCGGATACAACGTTATAAACATCATCTTATTCTTGAAAATTTAGAGACTTTGGACTTTTTAGAAATCTTAAACCGAGTAGATCTTTTAGTCAGACCTACGCTAATGGATTCGTATGGTGTAACGGTTGCTGAAGCACTGTCTTTAGGAACTCCAGCCATAGCAAGCGATGTTTGTCAACGGCCATCCGGAACAATTTTAGTGAAGACTGGAGATAGAATTGATTTATCCGAGAAAATGGAATATGTAATTAATAATTATTCTGAAATACAGAAACAAATACAACATATTAAACCACAAGAATATGGGCAGGTAATTTTAGATTTTTATGAAGATATTTTACTAAGAGGAATTGATAAATGAAACAAGTCATTCAATATCTGAAAACCGGTGAAATTGAAATTGCTGAAGTTCCAGTGCCGATAATAACTAATGGAAAAGTTCTTATCCGAACTGTCAATACGTTAATTTCTGCCGGTACTGAACGCATGTTGGTTGAATTTGGTAAATCCAGTTATATAAATAAAGCCAGACAACAACCTGAAAAAGTCAAGCAAGTTTTTGATAAAATTAAAACTGATGGACTCGTTACAACTATTGACTCTGTTTTCGCAAAATTAGATGAACCTTTGCAATTAGGCTATTGTAATGCTGGTGTAATCGTTGAGGTCGGGGCGAATTGTGGAGACTTCAAAATAGGAGATAGAGTTGTTTCTAATGGCCCACATGCAGAATTTGTTTCTGTGCCTAAAAATCTATGTGTTAAAATACCGGATAATGTTCCGTTTTCTGAGGCCGTTTTCACGGTTTTAGGATCGATCGGTCTTCAAGGAGTTCGTTTAGCACAACCAACTATTGGTGAGACATTTGTGGTAACCGGTTTAGGATTGATTGGCCAATTGACAGCACAAATTCTTATCGCTAATGGATGTAGTGTCATCGGACTGGATATCAATATAAAAAAAATTGAATTGGCTAAAAAACTTGGAATTCAGGCATTTAACATTAACGAGATAAATCCTGTCGAAATCGCATTAAGTCTTACAAATGGAAAAGGTGTGGATGGTGTTCTAATTACGGCTTCGTCAACTGATAGCGAACCTGTCCACCAAGCTGCACAGATATGCAGGAAAAAAGGGCGCATTATTTTAGTTGGTGTTACAGGACTGGAACTCAACCGTTCTGATTTTTATGAGAAGGAATTATCGTTTCAAGTTTCCTGTTCTTATGGACCCGGACGCTACGATGAAAATTATGAGCAAAAAGGTAATGATTATCCGATTGGGTATGTGCGTTGGACTGAGCAACGGAATTTTTATACTGTTTTACAATTGATTGCTTCTGGAAAGATTGATGTCAAATCGCTCCTGTCTAAAATCATCGATATCACTGATGTAAAAAATGCTTATGACATGATCGTTTCAGATAAAGACGTTATGGGAATTGTAATCGGTTATCCAAGCACTGAAATAACTAACCAGATAGTCATTTCTAATATGGGAAAAGATTATTCGAAAATTTCCAAAGTCATAACTGGGGCAATTGGTGCGGGGAATTTTGCAAAAATGATGCTTTTCCCGGCGCTTCACAAAACGTCAGCCCGATTAAAAACTGTCGCTGATCTGAATCCGGTTTCAGTTTTACATGCCGCTCGGAAGTTTGGCTTCGAGAATTCAACGACAGATTATTCACAAGTTTTAAGTGATTCTGAAATTAACACAGTATTCATCACGACGCGTCATAATATTCATGCAGGATTAGTAACGGAAACATTGGAATCAGGGAAAAATGTTTATGTAGAAAAACCTCTTGCTTTAAATCAAGATCAACTGGATAAAATTAAAGATATGTATTCTCAAAAGGATCTTCATTTAATGGTCGGATTCAATCGTCGATTCTCACCCTTTGTGATTAAGATGAAAGAACTATTAGAGAGTCGGACAGATCCGGTTGTGATTGAAATACTCGTCAATGCTGGGGCTATTCCATCAGAACATTGGGTGCATGATCCGGCTGTCGGTGGTGGCAGAATAATCGGCGAAGGTTGCCATTTCATTGATTTAATATCCTTTTTGACAGATAGTAAAATCGTCAGCGTTTCGGCTTTTTCACTTGGTGATGATATTCTTTTCGATAAAGTAGTTATAAATGTGCAACTGTCAGATGGCTCATTAGGAACAGTTCATTATTTAGCAAATGGCAGTAAGAAATATCCCAAAGAGACTATTCACTTGTTCAATTCGAACCGTGTACTCGATTTAATTAATTTTCGGGAACTGCGTGGTTATGGATGGAAGGGTTTTTCTAAAATGAAAATGTGGAAACAGGATAAAGGACATCAAAACGAAGTCATCCAGTTTGTTAAGAGCATCCAAGATTGTGCAGAGACACCAATTCCGTTCAACCAAATTGTCAATTCGACCGAAGCGAGTTTCGCCGTCGTTGAATCAATAACAAAAAAGGAGATCATTCATCTGAGATGAGGTTCAGATCATCCATTCGCGTCCTTCGAGATATGGGACTACTGTGGACCTTTTTTCGTGTTTTGTATTTGATTTATCAAAAGACCCATATTCAACGTTTCATTTTTCCGATTAAGAAATCCTTTACAGAGTGGATGAAAACGGAAGAAAGTCTTAATAATGATAACCTGCTTGAGATTCGGCAAAATCTGAGTAAAATGAAAGCTGATATTAAACTGATTCAGCAATTCTATAAAGAACATGAAAATGTCAAAAAAAAGATTATCCAAAAATTTGATCGGATTAAATCTGGAAACTTCATTTTCTTTTCGGGTAAAGAATATTCTATGGGTTATCCTCCGGATTGGTTTTTAAATCCATTAACACAAAAATCTATGAATAACCAACTTCATTGGTCGCAGATCGGAGATTTTTCATCCGGGGCAGGTGATATCAAGTTTGTCTGGGAATTGTCACGATTTGGATTCGTTTATGATCTCGTACGATATTATATATTATCCGGCGATGAAACTGCTGTGGAATTATTTTGGGAATTGGTAAATAGTTGGATTGAAAAAAACCCACCGGAACGCGGTCCGCATTGGAAATGTGGTCAGGAGATCGCAATTCGTTCTATTTCATGGCTTTTTGGATTGATTTACTTTATTCAATCGAAAAAAACGACTGATGAGAACCTAAAACGTATCCTTGGAGTTTTATCATTTCAGGCGCAGCATATTGAAAAAAATTTCTGGTATGCACATTGGTGTGTTAGAAATAATCATACGATCACCGAAGCCGCCGGATTATTTTCAATAGGGATACTTTTACCTAATTTGCATAATTCTCATCGTTGGGTTGACAAAGGCTGGAAATATCTCGAATCTGAGGCGATCCGGCAAATCTATCCCGATGGGTCTTATCTTCAACATTCACATAACTATCATCGTCTTATACTTCAGATATACACCTGGTGTTGGTCAATCGGTAAACGAAATGGACTATATTTTTCACCTACTGTTCAGGATAGGTTGAGGCAATCCGTTGAATTTCTCTATCAACTACAGGATGAAAAAAGCGGGAAGTTGCCCAATTACGGAGCAAACGACGGAACACTTTTTCAAAATCTGTCAAATTGTGATTATTCCGATTATCACCCGCAGATTCAGACTGCGGCGGAAATATTTATAAAGAAACGACTTTATCCACACGGCATTTGGGATGAAAGTCCGTTATGGTTTAATCATTTGGACGAACCACTATCGGCACCACTTGAAGTGAGGATTCATCGTTGTATAGAATTTTCTAAGGGTGGATATTATGTTTTCCATAATAAATTAACCAACAGTTTTATCGTTATTCGTTGTCATACATATAAGGATCGTCCGGTTCAGGCTGATATGCTCCATATGGATTTATGGGTCGATGGACTGAACATTCTTTGTGATTCCGGCACATATTCGTACAACACGGATTTTTATCAGAATTGTTATTTTGTTTCTACTAAAGCACACAACACAGTTGAAATTGATAGAAAAGATCAAATGGAAAGACTTTCTCAGTTTTTGTGGACACAATGGACAAAAGCTTCACTAAAACATTTCTCCTGCGTAGGAAATGAAATTGAGTTCGAAGGCGAGTGTTTCGATCAAAGTAAAAACATACATCGAAGGATAATATCTTTTAATTACGGAATTTGGATTGTTGTTGATGAGGTCACTGGAAATTTCCAAACAGCTGTAATTCACTGGAATCTTGGAATTGATGATGGTGTAGTGAAAAAACGTGATGTTAAATTCTGTCGAAACGATCTGACCATCAATATTAAAACAAACTATGATATAAAAATTGAAGATGGATATACATCCGAATATTATGGAACGATGCATCGCATTCCAAAAATTTGTGGAAAAAAGGAGTCGGCTAATGGGATGTGTAGGTTTATGACATTGATTGGTATTAATAAACCGGTGGATGAAGAAATGTTCAATATTGAAAAATTCAAAATGGAACAATGAGAATTCTTTATATTCACCAACATTTTCTCACTCATCAGGAAGCCGGTGGAACGCGTTCATACTCAATGGCTAAACATTTGCTACAAAAAGGACATGAAGTCATTATGTTGACAGCAAATCGAAGCCACAATGATTGGTCTTTTGTTGAAAAAAAGGATATTGATGGTATTCACGTGATTTATGTGAAAAATCCATACTCCAGTTATATGAGTTTTCCAATGCGGATAATCTCATTTATGCGGTTCATGATTCTTTCAACTATAATAAGTTTACGCATCAGAGATATTGATCTGGTTTTTGCGACTTCAACACCTTTAACGGTTGGTATTCCGGGAATGGCAATAAGCAAATTACGAAAAATTCCATTTATTTTTGAAGTTCGTGATCTCTGGCCGGAATTGGCCATTTCAATGGGAATCATTAAAAACAGGATGGTGGTTGCCATTCTGAAATGGTTTGAGCGGAAAATTTATACTAACTCTGATGAAATTATTGCTCTTGCACCAGGAATTCGTCAGAAAATTGCGCTTGAATATTATCCGATAAATAAAATTGCGCTTATTCCAAATGGCTCTGATATCAACATATTTCACACGAAAATAACCAAAACAAGAGAAAAACTTCCTATTGGGAAGAATGATTTTGTACTGATGTATACTGGAACTCATGGAATTGCAAATGGTCTTCAATGGGTGATCGATATTGCCATCGAAGCCCAAGAACGACATATTAATGAATTGAAATTTGTGCTAATTGGAGATGGAAGTACAAAACCGGGTTTGGTTGCTCAACAAAATAAATATAAATTAACCAATGTTATTTTTATCGATCCGGTACCGAAGAAAGAACTTGCGGAATATATTCAGGAAGCCGACATGGGGATGCAAATTTTAGCCAATATTGAGTCTTTTTACTACGGCACATCTCCAAATAAATTTTTTGACTATCTGGCGGCGGGAAAGCCGGTTTTGAATAATTATCCCGGTTGGGTATCAGATTTAATTACCGAATATAAATGTGGAATTTCTGTTTCGCCAATAAATCGAGATGACTTTTTTCAGAAAATTGATACTGTACTTTCCAACCGAGGTATTTTATTGGAAATGGAGCAAAATGCTTTCAGGTTGGCAAAAGAAAGATTTGATAGAGATATGTTGGCAGATCAATTTGAAACAACCTTAACGAAATCTGCCAAATTATTTTATAGAGATGAAAGACGGATGAGATGTTAAAAGATATTGTTATCATTGGCGCTGGGGGACATGCCAAAGAGATTGCTTTTTTAATTGATGCAATAAACTTGGAACAAAGTACATGGAACTTATTAGGATTTATCGAAAAAGAACCATCTGAAATTGGTCGAATGAATGGTAGATATTCGGTTGTTGCGGATGAATCTTTTTTCAAAACATTTCAGAACGAACTAAACGTTGTTGTAGCGATCGGAAATCCACAAAAAGTTCGCTCGATTTATTCAGGATTGATGAAAGAATTTCCAAATTTAAAATTTCCAAATTTAATTCATCCATCCATAAATATAGATCCACGCGATTTATCTTTGGAAATTGGTAATATTATTTGTGCTGGGAATATTTTCACGACAGACATATCAATCGGTTCATTTAATTGTTTAAATCGTGCTTGTAACATTAGTCACGATGTGAAAATCGGTGATTTTTGTACAATTAATCCGGGAGCAAATATTTCGGGAGGTGTCAATATTCAAGATGCTTGCTTAATTGGCACGGGATCTACGATCTTACAATATTTGACAGTTGGTGAGTCATCTATCGTTGGTGCGGGTGCGGTTGTAATAAAGGATGTTTTACCAAAAACGATGGTGGTGGGTGTTCCGGCAAAAGAACATTGATGGATAAAATGTTGAATAATAAGGAGGTCTGATTGAAAATTTTAATTACTGGCGGTGCAGGATATATCGGTTCAGTACTGTCACGTCAGTTATTGGCAAAAGGGCATCAGGTTCGGGTTCTCGATATCTTAAATTTCGGAGGAGAATCAATTTTGTCTATTATAAACCATTCCAATTTTGAGTTTATGAAAGGTGATATTCGGTGCAAATCTGATGTTTTAAAAGCAATCGAACAGATGGATGCCGTAGTTCATTTAGCCGCTATTGTCGGTGATCCCGCATGTGCAAAACAACCTGAAATTGCCAAAGAAACGAATCTGGTCGCGTCAAAAATGCTTTTAGATTTGTGTAATTCTTCACGAACTGTCAAACAATTCATTTTTGCCTCAACTTGTAGTAATTATGGAAAAATGGAAGGTGATGGTTATATCGATGAAACGGCACCATTAAAACCCGTATCGCTTTACGCACAGTTAAAAGTAGCATTTGAAAAGTATCTATTGGAAAGTAAAACACGAGCGGGATTTATACCTACAGCTCTTCGTTTTGCGACTGTTTATGGGCTTTCGCAGAGAATTAGGTTTGATCTTACTGTCAACGAGTTCATCCGTGATGCGGCACTCGGTAAAGAATTGGTCATTTTTGGGGAACAATTTTGGCGTCCTTATTGTCATGTTGATGATTTGGCAAGAGCCTGTGCATTAATTCTTGAATCAGATAAAAAAGCAGTTGATCACGAAGTTTTCGGAGTGGGAGACACCAGAGAAAATTATCAAAAAAGAATGCTAGCCGAGGAAATTAAAAAAGTGATCCCTTCCGTTCAAATTAAATATGTTTATAAGGATGAAGATCCGAGAGATTATCGCGTGAAGTTTGATAAAATAGCCGATAGACTTGGATTCAAGATTTCGAAAACGGTTCCCGATGGAATTCGGGAAATTAATTTTATTATACAGAATGGAATTCTTAGTGATCCGGAAAATAAAATTTACAGTAACACATAGGTCAAAAAATGATACCTTTATCAGTTCCCCATATTCGCGGTAATGAGTGGAAATATATCAAGGAATGTCTCGATACAGAATGGGTTTCATCTGCCGGTAAATACGTGGATCGTTTTGAAAAGAATATCTGCGATTTAACGGGTGCAAAGTATGCCGTTGCCTGTGTGAATGGTACTGCGGCACTTCAAGTCGCGTTACGCGTTTTAGGTATAACATGTGAAGATGAGGTTCTTGTACCAACGGTTACTTTCATAGCGCCGGTCAATGCTATCAGGTATTTGAATGCGTCACCGGTATTCATGGACTGCGACGATTACTATACGATTGATCCACATAAAGTTAGTGAGTTCATTCAAAATCAAACGATCTATAAAAATGGTTTTACTTATAATAAAATAACTCAAAAAAAGATTGCTGCAATCATCATTGTTCACGTTTTTGGAAATGCGGCCAATTTGTTCGATCTTGTCGATTTATGTAAAGAGAGAAATATCAAAATCGTTGAAGATGCTGCTGAAAGTATTGGAACTTTTTATACTCAGAGACCTTTCACGAATCGATTTACGGGGACAATTGGTGAAATCGGTTGTTATTCTTTTAACGGGAATAAAATTATTACAACTGGCGGCGGTGGAATGGTTATAACCGACAATCCTGCTTACGCCGAACAAATCAAATATTTAACAACTCAAGCAAAAGATGATGAAATGCGTTATATTCATCATCAAGTTGGATACAACTTTCGTCTGACTAATATCCAGGCGGCATTGGGTGTTGCACAATTGGAATGCCTAAATGACTATATTCAAATAAAAAAGAAAATATTCCATATTTATCAATTGGAAATTGAAATGATTCCGGGCTTGAAACTGGCAGGTATCCCATCTTTCTGCGAACCGAACTATTGGTTTTACTGCTTACAAGTAGAAAAAGAGGTTTATGGAATTGATCGTGATGGACTCATCAAACATTTTCAATCGAAAGGTATCCAAACAAGGCCCATCTGGTATTTAAATCATTTGCAAAAACCGTATGTAAAATGTCAGTCTTATCAAATTGAAAAAGCACTCAAATTATTAGATAACACAATTAACCTTCCTTGTTCAGTTGGAATCTCTGCTAGTGAAATTCAAAAAGTCATAGAGGAAATGAAGAATGGTAAGGAATAGACGGATCAGTCTATTAATTAAATATTCATTTGACAAAGTTATGTCCTTCTTTGGATTAATACTTTTTTTCCCCATTTTTTTTGTTGTAGGATTAATTCTAAAAATCCAGCGTGAAGATGTTTTCTATCTTCAGGAGCGAGTTGGATTTCAAGGAGAAAATATATTTGTATATAAATTTACAACTATGCCAAAAGGCTCTGAAAAGTATGGAATTATCTCTACTTCAAAAGACACCAGACCGACACCGTTAGGAAGATTCCTTCGAAAAACAAAAATCAACGAACTGCCCCAACTTATTAATGTGGTTAAAGGAGAAATGAGTTTTATTGGTCCCCGACCGTTGGTACGATCTCAGATCGCTGAAGTATTAACAGATACTGAGATTGTGGATTATTATAAAATGCACCCTGGAATAACAGGCGCCGGATCGCTTTATTATCACCATGAAGATAATTTGTTATCTGAAATTCATGACAAATTAAAATATTATCGTGAAGTAATCATTCCTAAAAAACAACAGTTGGAAAAAATATACGCTGAACACTGGAATTTATTACTTGATATCAAGATTCTAATATTGACTTTATTGGTTGTAATCTTCGGAAAAATTCGGATAGAGGAAGAATTCATGAAATAAGGTTAGTATGGGCAAATTTACGATCAAATTTATTGTTCGTTTCGTTACTATACCGATATTTTCATGTCTTATCCTGATACGATTCTCCTCCTGTAAAGATATATTTTCACATCATGAGGAAGAATTCTTCAATTTAAGCAATCTGCCAGATGAAGCAATTTTAAATATTCCAACATATGATAGTCTAAATCAAGCGACACATCCCGATGTACTGTTTTTTGAAGAAAAATATCTTAGTTTTCATTTTTTCATGACAATGACACCATATCCATTTAGTGATAATCAATATGAAAATCCGAGTATTCTTGTCAGTTATGATGGATTAAAGTTTTATGAACAAAGAAAGGGAATTAATCCATTAGTTACTAAACCACTGTATGATCATAATGATGATCCTGATATTATTTTTATTGATTCTACCAAGTTACTGCACATTTATTACTTGGAAACCATGCGACCGGATTCGCAAAATGTTTGTCTGCTTTCCAGCTCAGATGGATTAAATTGGAAAAAGAAGACGATTATTAATTATAATTTAAAGAAACATGAACCATTTATTTTGTCGCCTGCTATTATTTCAATTGACAGTATATATTATATGTTTTATGTTCAGGAAGAAAAGCCAACACCTTTTAGTATCCAATATTTAAGAAGTAGTGATGCGGTTCAATGGTCAAAAGAGTCACCAATTAAAACGAATACTAACTTGCCAAATAACATTTCTCCATGGCATATTGATGTTTTTAATGGTGAGGATTATTACTATATGTTATGTTGTGCGCCATCCGGCAACCTAAATCTGTATCTTGGAAGAAGCGTTAATTTAATCGATTGGGATTTTATCCAATCTCCAATTCTGCAATATGGAAAAGATTTTTATAACAGCGAGCGGATTTATAGAAGCACTGGAGTTATACAGGATGATATACTGATAGTGTGGTTTTCATTCCGTACTTACTTAAATGAGTGGAAAATAGGTGTGAAAAAATATTCTCTAATTGAGTTATTTCATAAATGAATATTCATCATTAATTCTCTTTAAAATTTCCCTTGACACATCGGGAAAATATCAATAGATTTTTCTTGTTATTATGAGAGGTTATCGAAAATAAAATTCTTGTTACCTGAACGCATCTTTTAACTCAACATCAACATCGCGGGTGATCGGAAGAAGAGTAAGTAAGGTTTGGAATTTTATATCCCGATTCCTATGATAATTAGTGAGTTGCAGACCTAACCTATCTGATTAGTCTAAAAAAGTGGAGAAGAATTTGTGCTATTTGCGTTGACAATCATATCTGTTGCGACATTTTTTAGTTCACTTGGCTTTACGGCTTTAGCGAGGCGATTTGCCATTCGTCATAACATTGGTGATCTCCCGAATCCACGGAAAGTACATAAGGAATTTGTTCCATATCTGGGTGGATTGGGTATTCTCGGTGCAGTAATCGTCGGAACGATTATTTCCATTTTTCTCGCACCGGAAATTGCCGGTCCAGTTCCGTATAAATATCTATTCCTTGGAATTGCCTGTACTTTTATCACGTTTATAGGGCTTATTGACGATCTGAAAGGTCTCAAGTTCTCCGTTAAATTTTATTGTCAAATCGCGGCGGCACTCCTGGTCGTCATCGGCGGATACAATGTTGAATCAATTTATCTTCCTGTATTTGGGACTATTTCATTAGGTTTATTTTCGTACATATTTACGTTACTTTGGATCGTATTTATTACAAACGCGATGAATTTATTAGACGGATTGGATGGATTGGCATCCGGCGTGGCAACCATCATTTTTACAATATTTGCGATCATTGCACTTCACGGTGGACGGACTCTCGTCGCGCTAATCAATATCATTCTCATCATGGCTAATCTCGGTTTTTTACGGTTCAATCTTCATCCGGCGAAAATTTTTATGGGCGATACCGGATCACTGTTTTTAGGATTTGCCACATCGATTATTTCGCTGGAAATCGGTCGAATGGGTGACACAAATAGTTTGAATCTCATCGTTCCTTTGGTGGTTATGATATTGCCTGTTTTGGATACAACTGTATCATTTTTTAGACGTACTAGTAAGCATATGCACCCATTCATGGCTGATAAAGAACATATTCATCACCGGTTAATGTCGATCGGATTTACACATGAAAATGCGGTCAAGGTCATTTATGTTTTCAGTGTGATTTCCGGACTCATGGGAATATCTTTCATCTTTCTAAACGATAAAGGGATTTGTACGATTCTAATCATTGGAATCATTCTTTGTGGCTTGTTGGTACGACGACTTGGTTATGTAGAAATTGAAAAAAATCTGATCATCGTCAATGAAGGCGAAAAAAATGGTAACGGTAAGTTAAATGGTCTTGTCAATGGAAACGGTGAGACCAACAATAAGTTTATCCCATTCGAAACGTCGGACTTTCTTCAGGGAATTTTATTCATTTTATCAGATACAATCTTTACAGTTCTGGCGTTTGTCGGAGTCTATTTCAATTGGATTGCGCCTCAGCCGTTTTCTTTTAATGCGCTATTGTCTGACAATCTTCCTCTGTTAATTACCTGGTCGGTTATTTTTTGGACACTGGCACTTGGAATGAACGATTTGTACAAGATAGAATGGGACACTTCCCGTATTGACGAGATTTTCACCGTCTTGAAGGTCGTCATTATCGGAAGTATTTTTTTATTTTTAGTGAGTTTTGAAATACCAGCGCCGTTTGCAATTTCCCGAAAAATTCTACTTCTTTATGGTTTTTTCCTTGTCGGTGGTTTAAGTCTGGGACGTTTGTTCCTGATTACCATCTTAAAGAACGAGGAAATTCTCGGTTTTAAAAAACGCCCAACGTTCATCGTTGGCGCTTCCAGTAAAGCGATCAATGTTGTAAAGAAAATCAAAAGCGTTCCCGAACTGAAGTTTAACATCGTCGGTTATATCGATAATCACGCTAATGGAAATATTGGAAAAGTGATGGAAGGCATCCCGATCATCGGCAGTTATGAAAATATTCCCGACCTTATCAGAAAATACCGGATCAAAGAAGTAATCATAGCGCTCGATGGTGAAGATCAGGATATGATCATGGATATGATCGCGCTGTTCAGCCAGTATAAAGTTTCCATCAAACTTCTACCGGATTTTTATAACCTGCTTTCCGGATTCAAAACGAGCCACATTTACGGTGTTTCACTCCTGCGTTTTTTTAGCTCGAATATGAAAACTTGGGAATGGTTGTTGAAAAGGTTTATCGACATTTTAATATCTTTATTAATTCTGATCATCTTTTTACCTGTCTGGATCATCATCGGAATCATCATCGTTCTCGATTCGCCCGGTCCAGTATTCTACAAACAGAAACGAATTGGGAAAAATAAACAGGAGTTTGAGGTCATCAAATTTCGTTCGATGATACCAAATGCCGAAGATGAATCTGGTCCGAAGTGGGCAGAGAAAGACGATCCGAGAGTGACACGCGTCGGCCGATTTATACGAAAATTTGGGTTGGACGAGATTCCGCAGTTTGTCAACGTTTTATTGGGCGAGATGAGTATCGTCGGGCCGCGTCCGGAGCGGCTCTATTTCGTGAACGAACTTGAAAAAACGATTCATTTTTATTCCCGGCGGTTAATCGTCAAACCGGGTATCACCGGATGGGCGCAGATCAAATATAAATATGATGAAACGATTGACGATGTCCGTGAAAAACTCCGGTATGACTTGTATTACATCGAAAACATGTCGGTTCTGCTGGATTTGAAAATTATCGCTCAGACACTTCTCGTCGGATTGCGGAAGAAACATCAGACGGCGCACCTCTGATTATTTTCTGAAATCCGCATCAGTCCGCAATTTCATCTACCTTAAAACCGAAATAATTTCTATTTTATGCCATATTTTATGGAGAATTCATGTTAGATATTAAGCAGATCAGATTAGAACCGGAAAAATACAGAAAAGGTCTGAGTGCCAAAGGTGCAGAGGAGAAACTCGACGAACTGTTGACTCTCGACGGCGAGCGCCGGAGTATTGTTTCTGAGGCCGATCAACTCAAAGGGCTTCGCAATCGTGTGACAGAAGAAATCGCGGCTTTAAAGAAAAATAAGCAATCAGCCGACGAGAAAATCCTGGAAATGAGACGGGTCGGCGAAAAAATCAAAGAACTCGACAATAAGGTCAAAGAAATCGAAGAAAAATTGATGGGCATCGTGATCACACTGCCAAACATTCCACACGAATCAGTAAAGATCGGTCGTTCCGCCGAGGAAAATGAAGTGGTGAAATTCTGGGGCGAAAAACCAGCCTATGATTTTCCGTTGAAAGATCATCTGGAAATCGGCGATTCGCTCGGTATTATCGATTTTCATCGTGCCTCGAAGATTTCAGGAGCCGGCTTCCCGATGTATGTCGGCGCCGGAGCGAAGTTGGAGCGCTCGATCATCAACTTCATGCTGGATTTTCACACGCAAAAACATGGTTATAAAGAAATCTTTCCGCCGTTTTTAGTGAATCGTGACTCGGCATTCGGAACTGGTCAACTTCCCAAGTTGGAAGAAGACATGTACCACACCAACGAAGACGATCTGTTCCTAATCCCGACGGCCGAAGTTCCGGTAACGAATATCCATAGAGATGAAATTCTGCAGGAAAATAAACTGCCGATCAAATACACCGCTTACTCCGGTTGTTTCCGTCGGGAAGCCGGTTCATATGGAAAAGACACTCGCGGACTTTCCCGCGTTCACCAATTTAATAAAGTCGAGATGGTTCGTTTTACGACGCCCGAGTCATCATATATCGCTCATAAGGAACTTTTACGGGATGCGGAAGAAATTCTTCAGGCGTTGAAATTACATTACCGCGTCGTTTCGCTTTGCTCTGGCGACATGAGTTTCGCGGCGGCGAAATGCTACGACATCGAAATTTGGGCGCCCGCTTCGCAGAAATATTTCGAAGTTTCGAGTGTCAGCAATTTTGAGGATTTTCAAGCCCGAAGAGCTAACATTCGTTATCGTCGGAATTCCGATGGAAAAGTAGGCTATGTTCACACACTGAATGGATCGGGAGTCGCAACACCACGCCTGATGATCGCCCTTCTGGAAACTTATCAAACAGACGAAGGAAAAGTTATCGTCCCGGAAGCGCTTCAACCCTATACCGGTTTTTCATTGATCAAAGGCGAAAACGGATGACCGATTTCAAACTTCAGGAGATAATGATTTCTGTCGGAAAACGGATGTATGAAAAAGGATTCGTTTCGGCGACAGACGGCAATATTAGCGTTCGGGTAAATGACGGAATTATCATCACACGTTCGGGCGTCTGCAAAGGTGACCTGACGGATCGGGATTTGGTAAAATTTTCGGATAACAATAAGATTACTAGAAAATCCAAGCCCTCATCCGAATATCGGATGCATGTGGAAATTTATAAAGTTCGACCAGACATCAAAGCCATCGTTCACGGGCATCCGCCTTACGCGACAGCATTTGCCGTTGCAGGGAAAACATTGACAGAATTCATTCTTCCGGAAATCATCCTGACGTTAGGGAAAATACCGCTCGTCCCGTATCGAACTCCCGGTACTCAGCAATTTGCCGATTCTGTAGCCGAAACGCTCGCAACGTTCGATGCGGCGCTCTTGGAAAATCATGGAGTCGTCACTGGCGGGAACGATCTCTGGGACGCTTATTATAAATTAGAGCGCGTCGAGAACGCAGCGAAAATTTTAATGATCGCCAATACTTATGGCAAAATCAGGCATCTGACGGACACCGAAATTTCAGAACTGGTTCAATCGGCTCCGAATTCACCTGAACTCGAACAAATGATTCATCATTGAATCGGAGGGAAAATCAGCATGCGTAACTTTCTGAAGACGACAACGATATTAGTTATCACAGTCATTTTGGGGCTTCTGGCGATAATCGTGTTTCCGCTGAACACAAAAATCATTCGGTTGTGGGCGAAAATGATCCTAATAATTTCCGGAATCCGACTGATGATTTCCGGCGTCGAGAAACTCGATCCCGGACAGCCGGTAATCTATACCGTGAACCATGAAAGTGCGCTCGATATTCCGGTAGTACTTGCCGCATTGCCGCAGACTTTTCACTTTATGGCAAAGAAAGAATTGTTCCGAATTCCGGTTGTTGGTTGGGTTCTGTTTCTCGGCGGACATATCCGGATTGACCGGCAAAATCCACAAAAAGCCATTAAAACAATCAACCGTAAAGCGGGAAAAATCGTTCGAAAAGGACATAGCATTTTGGTCAGCCCGGAAGGCACACGAAGTCCGGACGGATCGATTGGTAAATTCAAGAAAGGCGGATTCAGGCTCGCCGAGAAATTGAATGTCCCGGTTGTTCCGGTGACGTTACTCGGAACACGCTATTGCGTTGCCAAAAAAGCGTTGAAAATCTTGCCGGGCGTCGTGGAAGTCGTCATCGATCCTCCTGTAAAAGTATCGGAGTTTTCCGGTCTTGAAAAGTGTGTCGATGTCATCCGAGATCGAATGATCGAGAGAAAATCGGCTTTTGAAACTCAAAGAGCGGGAAAGATAAATGCTTAACTGCATTGTTAGCCGTGTTTGTGAAACGGCTCCTTCGTTGAATCGAAAGGAAAAGTCGTTATATATTTGCTGGTTGAAACAGTCGTTTTCGCAAATCGGATTAATGACCGTCGATTCGCACAAAATCAGTGTTGTCTTACCGGGAAACCGGAATGATTCGGAAGGACCGGATTTCTCCGATGCGCTCATTATGATTAACGGAGAATTCGCTCGTGGGAACGTCGAAATCCATGTCCGAAGCACCGATTGGTACCTCCATAAACATCATACCGATCCAATTTATGACTCCGTTATTTTGCACGTCGTTTCGGTTGCAGACACCGGGCGGCCGATCCTGACTTTATCAGGAAAATCCGTACCAACGTTGGTTTTACCTTCGCCGTTTGCATTAACTGAAGAACGACCATTTTTATGCGAAAAATGGAAGTCTATCGATTGGACAAAATTTGCCGATACGATGAGCAATTATTCAAAAATCCGGTTTCAGAGAAAATGCCAAACGGTACAAACCGATATGCTGGTGATCGAACCAGAGCAGTATTTTTATCTCGCGTTGCTGGATGTTCTCGGATATAGCAAAAACCGTGAACCGTTTCGGCTTCTTGCCGAAAAACTTCCTGTTGCCAGTATCTATCACATTCTCAACGAAACAAAGACGGAAAAGCGTTTGGTTACGCTTGAAGGTTTGTTGTTCGGAACAGCCGGTTTTCTTGAAATCAGCGGACCACCGACTTTAGAAACCGCCACCGAATACATTTCCGGTTTACGTCGAATCTGGAACGAATTGAAACGGCGATATGCAATGAAATCCATTCGGAATCTTCCATGGCATTTTGCCGGAATTCGTCCAGCCAATCATCCAACACGTCGTCTCGCCGCTCTTGCCCAGATTTTAATGAAATTTTATCCAAAATTTCCTGGACAGGCATGGATCAATCAAATTTCCGCACATGCGGATTTTGAGGAAATTCGTCACTGGGCGTCAAACTGTTTTCAACAACCTGAAGGTTTGTGGAAAAATCACCTTCTCTTCTCTTCGCCGGGTGGGAATTTGCTGATTGGCGACAGACGTCTAATGGATTTGTTCAGCAATTTACTATTGCCGTTTGCCTGGGCGATCGGCTCGGTATTGCATGATTTACCACTGGCGAGGCACGCAACGGATTTAGCGATGCTTCTTCCACCAGGTGAAATCTCGGCAAATATTGAAAAAATGATCGACCGGTTGTCCATCGATAAAAAGAAAATGAATAACAATTACATCATTCAGGGTGCGCTTGAATATGCACGTCGATTTTGCGATCTGAACCTGTGTGAACTTTGTGCATTGGAGAAATATGCTGTGCGATAGAAAAATTCTAACTCGTACCGAAGCCGTTTCACGTTCGATCTTGTTGAAAAAAAATGGAAAGAGCATCGTATTTACGAATGGCTGTTTTGATATTTTACACGTCGGACATGCCGAGTTGCTCGAAAAGGCGAAAGCGCTCGGAGATGTATTGATCGTCGGAGTGAATTCGGATGAATCAGTCAGACGGCTAAAAAGCAAGAACCGGCCGATCAATTCTGAGACAGATCGGGTTGAAATGTTGGCAGCGCTTGAATCGGTCGATTTTATTGTTATTTTTTCTGAAGACACACCGGCGGAAATCATTGCTGAAATCCGACCGCAGATTTTAGTCAAAGGTGGCGATTATCACATCGGAAATATAGTTGGAAGAGAAACCGTTGAATCCGATGGCGGACAGGTTGTCGTCATTCCTCTGCGCAAAGGGAAGTCCACGACGGGATTGATCGAAAAATTGAAAGAAAATTGAATTGTAACTTGATTATCAAACGCTTAACGTCTAACTTTCAACCCGGTACTTGAAGTAGTTGACTAAACTCATTGAATAGAAAGAATGAACTAATGAGAGTGATTGTTATTTTCCTGTTAACCAGCATTTTAGCTTTTTCCCAAACTAAATCAACTAACCCTACAAACAACAATTCCACAAATAATATAGCTCCTGTTATCGATCTATCTGAAGATAAGGACGATTCTGAAGATCAGGAAGATTTGTTCGACCTGCTCTTTTCCGATGCGAAATCATTTTATGTCGAAGCGCTGATCTCCGGGTTTTACCACGATACGACGGAAGTTAAATATTGTTTTGATCGAACATTCGAGATTGTTGCCGAGATTAGTGAACTTGACACATTGACGGCTCCCGAAAATGATGAACTAACCCGGTTTTGTGAAAAGCTCACGTTCGATTATCAAAGTCAATTTTCATATCTGAACGGCGATACTGGCACGACCGGCGTAGCCTTCATAAGGAACTACATTAGCGAAAAGGTCATCGATACAGTTAAAGTCGGAGAAGATGAATTGGTCGTTCTGGATGATCGTCCGGGACATCTGCCGCTTGTTACATCAAAGAAAATCGACCGGATCATCAATTTTTTATCCAGTAGTAAGAGTTTTCAAGGATGGCTTGACAATTCGGGATTGTACAAAGATCTCATGATACCGATCATTCGGAAATACGAATTACCGGAAGAATTATTTTATTTAGCGCTTATCGAAAGCGGATTTAATACATCGGCTTATTCGTATGCTCATGCGGCAGGTCCGTGGCAATTTATCGCCGGGACAGGCGCCCGATATGGACTTAAACGAAATTGGTGGGTCGATGAACGTCGGGATCCGATCAAATCAACGGAAGCCGCCGCGCATTATCTTAAAGACTTGTATGTGCAGTTCGACGACTGGTTTTTAGCAATGGCCGCCTATAATTGTGGCGAAATGAACGTATGGCGTGCGATTCGCCGGGAAGGAACCCGTGATTTCTGGAAACTGAAAACATTACCCAGACAGACGCGCGATTATGTCCCAACATTCATGGCCGGCATCATCATCGCCCAGCATCCCGAAAAATACGGCTTTACGAACACGCCGAAAGAAACATGGAAATGGGAAGAAATTGTCGTCGATCGTTCCTATGAATTTGAACATATTTCCAAGGTAGCGGACGTTCCAGTCAATGTACTCAAACAATTCAATCCCGAATTGAGAAGATGGGTTACACCGCCTGAAGTGGAAAATTATACGCTTCGCGTTCCCATTGATAAATCGCAGGGACTTTTAGAAAAACTACATCAACTTCCGCCCGCTGAACAACCCAAACCGGAATGGCAAACGCATCGTGTAAGAAAAGGACAAACGCTCAATTTCATTGCTAACCGTTATGGTACGACGGTCTCGGCATTGATTGCCGCTAATAACATTACCAATAAAAATCGGCTCCGGGTTGGCCAAACCCTCCGGATTCCTACCGATAAATACTACGCGCCGCCGAAATACAAAACCTCGGCGTCAACTCAAAGTAAAGTCACATATGTCGTTAAACCTGGCGATACGTTGACCCAAATTGCGAATCGCTATAACACGACAGTCGCGAAAATTCGCACTTGGAATAAACTCTCGACCAAGAAACCAATCTATCCCGGTCAGAAATTAATGATTTATAAAAAATCAAATAGTTAGAACCTTTGAAAAAATCCGACAGAATCATTTCGATTGTTGTTCTTTCGGTTTTGGCATTTCTGTTAATTGCGCTTTATACGGCGGGTCTAAGCAATAAATCCGAACGATCATCTCGCGGGGGCGGCAATTTGATTGCTATCGTCGAATTGAACGGAATGATCCTGACGCCGGAGAAGTTCATCGAAGAATTCCAGAAATTTGCCGAGCGGCGCGATATTCGCGGGATCGTTCTGCGTATCAATTCACCCGGCGGTGATGTCGCCGCA
>Ga0247841_10000932_pt1 | contig 71384 bp, 61 predicted proteins | sample LaCruzMarch2015__2_FD_192410 | JGI IMG/M metagenome (GOLD analysis project Ga0247841, IMG submission 192410) | Freshwater microbial communities from meromictic Lake La Cruz, Castile-La Mancha, Spain - LaCruzMarch2015_18m | ecosystem: Environmental > Aquatic > Freshwater > Lake | place: Spain... | reverse complement strand
CTGAGCTCATATTGCGTTTCCGGACTATGTTTGCGTGCATCAATCTTTTCCATGCATACCGTATATCACAAAATCGCCAATATGGCTATATTTAATTGCCGAGGTAATAATAACTTCGGATTGACACTTATTCGAAAGCATCAACTTTTGCCCAATTCGCCTGCTTACTGCTTTCAGTACGCATCAACCGGATGAACCATTTTAATGAACCCATGTTGTGTCGAGATCGGAGACCATGAAGGCTGTTCATGACGCGGTGTCCTCGGAATAGGCCTCCCGCAGAATCCGGGCAAGGTCATCCACGAGCGTATAGGACGGATTGGCCCCCATGCACTGGTCGTCGAAGGCGATCTCGGCCATGTGCTGCACGGCGCACTCGAATTCCGCTGCGGGCACCCCGGCTTCACGGATCGTGGCGGGCATCTTCAGTTCCACCTTCAGTGCGGCGACCGCCTTCACGAGGCTCTCCACGCCGGCCTCGGGCGTCGCCGCGGGAAGCTTCAGGGCCTCCGCGATTTCCGCATATCTCCCCTGGGCCTGGGGGTAGCGATACTTGGGATAGGTCGCGAATTTCTTCGGCAGCGCGGCGTTGTGCCGGATGACGGGGATCATGACCAGCGCGTTCGCCCGGCCGTGGGGGATATGGAAGGTCGCCCCCAGGATGTGGGCAAGGCAGTGGTTGATCCCGAGAAAGGCGTTGGTAAAAGCCATGCCCGCGATGGTGGAGGCATTGTGCATCTTCTCGCGGGCAAGGAGGTTCCCGCCGTTCCGGAACGCCTGGGGCAGATATTCAAAGACGAGATGGATCGCACGCAGGGCAAGCGGATCGGTGTAATCGGAGGCCAGCACCGACACATAGGCCTCGAGGGCGTGGGACAGCACGTCCAGACCCGTGTCCGCCGTCACTGACGGCGGTACGGACAGGGTCAGGTTCGGATCCACGATGGCAATGTGGGGTGTCATGGCGTAATCCGCGAGGGGATACTTGGCGCCGGTTTTGGCGTCCGTCACGACGGCAAAGGAGGTGACCTCCGAGCCGGTGCCGCTTGTGGTGGGGATGGCGATCAGCCTCGCCTTCCGTCCCAGTTCGGGGAAACGGACGATGCGTTTGCGAATGTCCATGAAACGCATCCGGAGATCCTCAAAACAGATGTCCGGATTCTCGTAGAAGAGCCACATGGCCTTGGCGGCGTCGATGGGAGACCCGCCGCCCAGCGCGATGATGAGGTCCGGCCCAAATTTCTTCATGGCCTCGGCGCCGCTGACCACCGTTTCGACGGTGGGGTCGGGTGTGATGTCGGGATAGACGGAGGTCACGATGTCCGCCTGCTGGAGGTAGGTCTCTAATTTGCGTATCGCGCCCTGCCGGATGGCGGAGCCGGTGCAGACGATGAAAGCGCGGTGAACCCCCATCTCTTTGATCTCTTTCGTGAAAAAAGTATCAAACGCGCCCGCTTCGAAGTAGATCTGCGGCGGAACCCGGAACCATTTCATGTCGATCATGCGCTTTGTCACCCGCTTTATATTGATGAGGTTGGAAACGCTCACGTTGTCCGTGGTGATGTTCTGCCCTCCGGCGCCGCAGCCCAGAGTCAGGGAGGGGTGAATCCGTGTGTAAATGTCGCCGATGGCCCCCTGGGCGGAGGGCGAATTCACGATGATGCGGCCCGCATTGACGGTCTCGCTGAATTCGCGGATGGCCGCGAGATCCTGCGAGGCGATGGACGCCGTGTGGCCGAGTCCCCCGAAGTACAGGATATCCTGGCAGACGTTCACGCCTTCCTTGAGGTTGCGGACCGTGTAAAATCCGAGGATGGGGCAGAGCTTTTCACGGGAGAGCGGATAGGCCTCGCCCACACCCTTGAGGGGCGCGATCAGGACGCGCGTATTTTCAGGAACGGTGATGCCCGAAAGCTCCGCGATGCGCCGGACGCTCTGCCCCACGACCTTCGGTGACATGCTTTCTTTTTCCGCGTCGATCGCCACGACCTCCACCTTGGCGGTCTCGGCCGGGCTGAGGAAATAGGCCCCCTGCGAACGGAACCGGGCCATGACGGCGTCCCGGATCTCCCGATCCACAACCACAGCCTGCTCGGACGCGCAGACCATTCCATTGTCAAAGGTCTTGCTCAGGAGGATATCGTTCACCGTGGAGTTGATGTCGGCGCTCCTTTCGATGTAGACGGGAACGTTGCCCGGGCCGACGCCGATGGCCGGCGTGCCCGATCCGTAGGCTGCCTTGACCATGCCCATGCCGCCCGTGGCCAGGATCAGCGAAACATCGGGGTGCGACATGAGGGTCTGTGTCAGTTCACGGGACGATGTCTCCACCCAGCGGACACAGTAGTCCGGCGCGCCCGCCGCAAGCGCGGCCTCGTATATGGTCTTCGCCGCCTCGATGGTGCTTTTCAATGCGTTGCGGGCGGCGCTGATGATGATGGTATTGCGCGTCTTGAGGGAGATCAGGCACTTGAACATGGCCGTGGATGTGGGATTGGTGACGGGAGTGATGCCCAGAATGACGCCGAGAGGCTCGGCGAATTCCATGATCCCCGTCTCAAGACAATCCTTGATCAATCCGACGGTCTTGCGGTCGCGGATGTCGTTGTAGATGTATTCCGTGGCGAACAGGTTCTTGATGACCTTGTCCTCGAACACACCCATGCCCGTCTCTTCGACGGCCATGCGGGCCAGTTCGATCCGCCGGGCCGCTCCTTCCTTTGCGGCGGCGGCAACGATCCGGTCCACCTCTTCCTGGCCGTACTGGGTGAACAGGGCCGCAGCCTCCCGGGCCTGCCCGACCAGTTCATCGGCCTTCGCCTTGACATCCGGCGTTTGCTCGGTCTCGCTCTTCTTTCCCAACGGTATCCTCCTTCTTGCGGTTCAACTGAGAGGTGAGCCGGGGATGCGAAAAACTACGGCCACAGTTCCCGGATTGCCTCGCCTTCGTTGTCGAAAAGACGGAAGACCTTGTCCAGGGCCGCGATCTTGAAGATCTTATAGATCGAGGGTTGAACGCCGACCATCGCGATCCGCTTACCATCGGCCGCGGCCTGCTTCCAGACGATAAGCATGGTCCGCAATCCCGCACTGCTGATAAAGTCCAGAGATCCCATGTTCAGAATCATCCCGGCAGGGCCCTTCTCCAGCGCCTCAATAATGACCGGCTGCGCCGCTTCGTATGTCGTGGCGTCCAAACGGCCGGAGAGCCGTACCACATTCACCCCGGGTTTTCCCGCGGCAACCGTAACCTCGATATCCATCGCTGCGTCTCCTTCCTCATCACCTGCACCCCATGGCCGCCACGCGGAACCATCCGCCTTCCGGCTCATAGGGCAGAACCGTTCCGGCAACCTATACTGATCAGAACTTGCTTGTGCGTGAATCGAGGGTATGAAATCGAGTCGACAAGTTTTTCCCGACTCTACAGGTTGAGGTTTGTTTTCTCCGTACCGCCCGGTTTCCCGCACGTTACCCATATCATAATTATCGCCGAAACAACATCCTTTATTTCTGTTTTAAATCAAGCATTTACGTCGAGGGCGACGTTTTACTGATAACATGAAGTTACAAACACCCCCCGATCATCCGAAAAATCACCCTCCGAAATCTGCATGTTCCAACCAGATATACTCAAAAACCCACAAAAATCCAATGGATTATTTTTTATCGGTGTGCAAACCAGACCACATATTCCCTGACGGGCCAGAAATTCCGATCCTTCCTGGAAGTGACGTCAAGATCGCATAATGGGACAAATACTGTCTTGTTGACTTCCTTCACCTGGACGATCATGCCGCAGCGTTCATCTTCCTCAGATTCAATGACGATGACTTCCATGATATGACCCAGCCTGAATGGTTGATGCTTGGCCACGTCTGTAAAGTAGGCATCGTCCTCACCTTACATCCGTTCCACTTCAAATGGAAAGGTAAGATGATCTTTTAGCCACAGCGGCCAGTTTGCTGTCGTTGCTGCTCCTGTTAAAGTGGATGTCTTTGAGAACGACAACACCGATCCTGTACCTGAAATTATGTCCGGTCAGGTAGCGGGACATCAAGCGCTCGATAGATTCTCCGAAATATTTTTCGATTTCGCTGTCCAGGTCGTAGAATTGGTAGTTGAGTCGATCGGCAAGAATCTTTCCAAGGGTCGATTTTCCGACACAGCTAACGCCGGTAAGGAAGATGTTCATCGTTACTCTGCTAACATTTTCTGCGGCTTCATCCGATAACAAGAACGTCATTCCCTCCATCTCAGTGGATTGAAGTCCGTCTTCCGGTCATAGAAGTCTTCCCGCTCCGCGCGCTTCAGGAAATTCACAGTCAGATAGGTCAGAGGGGTAACCAGCGTTTCATAGGCGGATTTCATCAGCCATTGACTCCCCGCCATCTTCAACAGCGCGTCGAGCGGAACCGTCCCGTAAAAAGCCAGAAAAATAAAGACCCCGGAATCCGCGAACTGGCCGACGACCGTGGAGCCGATCGTGCGCATCCACAAATGCCGCCCCTGGGTCGTGATCTTCATCTTGGCCAGCACGAAAGAATTGAGGAACTCTCCCACCAGATAGGCCAGAAAAGAGGCGGCCAGAATCCTCGGCGTAGCCGCGAAGATCGCCCGGTAAGCCTGCTGCGAGGCCGCCGCGGATTCAAATGGCCCCGTTCTCCAGAAGGGCGCCGGCGACAACTCGACGGAAAGATATAAGATGAATACCGCCATCAGGTTGCACCCGAAGCCGATCCAGATGACCCGCCGGGTCTGAGCGTAGCCGTACACCTCGGTCAGGATATCCCCGAAAATATAGGAAATGGGAAAAATCAGAATCGCGGCCGGCAGGAAGAACGGTCCGACGGAGATCAACTTCACGGCAATGATGTTGGAGACCACCAGGCTGGTTACGAAAACGGCGGTAATGGCGGGCAACCAGCGCTGTTCAGCCATTTTTCTTCCCCTGCTCCGCTTCGACGGAAATGGATATCCCCCCCCGCACCGCAAAATCCGCGGTGACCTTGCACCAGCGGGGGGCCAGGGCCTTGATCAGGTCGTCCAGGATCGTATTGGCCGCATGTTCGTGGAAGACCCCCTGGTTCCGGAACGACCACAGGTAAAGTTTGAGCGATTTGGACTCCAGGATCTTCCGGTCGGGAATGTATTGAATGGTCAGACGGGCAAAATCGGGCTGCCCCGTCGCCGGGCAGACGCAGGTGAATTCTTCGGTGTGAAGGGTGATGATATAATCCCTGGTCGGGTGGTGGTTCGGAAACGTCTCCAACTTCTTCGCCGGTTTCTCCCCCCGGCCGAGCAGTGTCAGCCCCTCCAGGTCGGATTTTTTAGTCATCTTCGGCATAGGGTCCCTTCCTTTGCGCTTTTTGTCTTCATCCTCATGGAGATGAAAGTGCATCGCGCCTCCCTGATTTTCTTTTTTTTCGATCAAGGAATCTTCGCGGGGAGGCTCTTTTCATCTATCTGAAACGGCCTGATCTTGTCCACATTTTTCTCTCCGCGAACAACAATATTCCTGTTGATAATCCATCCCTGCTGTGGTAAGGGGGAACGCATCCGCTGGGGGATCGTTCAATGGTAGGACAACGGACTCTGACTCCGTGAATCGTGGTTCGAATCCACGTCTCCCAGCCAGAAAAATCAAGGGTTTAGCCGATCATGGTTAGTCCCTTGATTTTTTCGGATCCGTTTCTTATCTGCAGCGCCTTGCCGACCAACTCAGACAGGCTCGTCTCCATGGTGGCGGCCCGATCGATTTCATAGCTCATGTTGCCCATGTTGAACAGGCCGAGCACCTTGGCGGTACTGAAGGCCGGTTTGGATGTAAACGTGTGATGCAGAAATCATCTGACGTAAAACTCCGGTTTCCGCGTTTGATAAGGCATTGCTTTTGCGGCAGGTTCAGTTTATGGGCACGGCGCTTGTGTATCAAGAAAAAACTGGCCGCATGATGATGATTACCGCTTGCAGTCCGTGTTATTTTTGGTTCATCCGAACTTAATTTACCCGCCGCTCCTTACCGGCCCAATAAAAATCCTTTACGAGACGTTTGGCGATCTTGCCGTTCGGGTTCTTCGGCAGTTCCTTCACAAAGTCTATCGATCGCGGCTTTTTGAAACCGGATAAGTACTGTCCGCAATGGTCGATCAATGCTTCCGCCGTTACCTGAGCCCCCTGCTTCAGAACCACAACTGCTTTGATCGCTTCTCCCCATTTCTCATCGGGAACCGCCACAACGCAGGCCTCAAAAACGGCAGGATGTGTGTAAAGAACATTTTCAACCTCTGACGGATATACATTGAATCCGCCCGAGATGATCATGTCCTTTTTCCGATCGACAATATAGATGTATCCTTCATCGTCCACTTTGGCCATATCGCTTGAATGTATCCAGCCATTTTTGATCGTTTCTGCAGTCAACTCGGGATCCTTGTAATAACCTTGCATGATATCGGGACCCCGGGCGATAATCTCCCCCATCTCTCCCGTCTTCACATCCCGGCCCTCCTCATTGACTACCCTGACTTCCGTATCAAAAACCGGCCGACCGCAGGACGATAATCTGTCCGGACAATGTTTCAGAGCATCCAGATGTTCACTGGCCGTTAAAATCGAAACAAAGGAGGTCGTTTCACTCATGCCATAGCCTTGGACGAGAATGGGTCCGAACAGCGCAATCGCCTGTTCGACGACCGCTGGTGATATGGGGGCCGCACCGTAGAAAACACCTTTCAAGCTGCTGAGATCATATTGACGAACGCCGGGATGGGCAAGAATCATATGGATCATCGCCGGCACCAGCATCGTATAATTCGCCCTTTCGCGCTGAATGGTTTCCAGGAGCATTTGTACATCGAAACGCCTTATGATGACGTTGCAGGCGCCGGCGAACATCACTGGCATCAGGAGCATGCCGCTGGCGTGCGTGATGGGGCCGACATGGACAAAGATGTCACCCCTTGTCAAGCGGACTTCGGGAAACATCAACGCCTTGCGGATCATGGCCAGTCGATTTCCGTAACTCTGCATAATCCCCTTCAATTTACCAGTTGTCCCCGAACTGTACGTCAGAACCGCCAAATCATCCAGTTCGACATCAACATCCGGCAGATCGTCTCTGTTTCCCGTCAGTAGATCTTCATAATTGATTTTGCCTTCCAGAGGCGCATCGAGACAGATGAAATGTTTCACCGTATCCAGCGCCCCGCCGTGAGAAATGATCGCCTCTCCGTGTTTTTGGTCGGTAATGAATGCCCTGACTTCGGCATTGTTTAGAATCTCGATGGCTTCGGCCGCGGAAAGCCGGGCATTGATCGGTATGCGCACCAGGCCGGCCTTATAGCAGGCCACTTCCGTTTCCACGATCTCCGGGCGGTTCCAGGATTGAATGGCAACACGATCGCCTCTTCTCAACCCGAGGGCGAAAAAACCCTGTGCCAGGCGATTCGTTCGCCGATCCAGCTCCTCATAGGTGTATTTTCTATCTTCAAATATCAGGGCTGTGCTTGTCCGGAAATGGCTGGCGCTTCGGGATATGTATCTTCCTAAATTCATAATTCCTCCTTACCTGTATGGATTGAATCCCTCGAGGGTTTATTCGCTGCCGCCGGCAGAATTAGAGGTTCGGGGGTTGCCCATGGTTCACCCCCGTGAGAGTCCTGAACAACCTATACCGTTCAACTTTTCAAATTTCTGGCCATGATCCAGTCATAAAGAGCGGGTGACACCTTGCATAACAGGTGGGAAAGTTTGCCCACGGCCGTCAGGACAATCCATCTTTTTCTGCTCATGACCCCGTCATAAACGGCCTCGGCCACACGGTCGGGTGATGACTCTTTCCCATATTGGGTTCTGGGGTTATTTGCCATTCCCCCATTTCCGGCAAAGGCCCTGCTCTGGAGATTGGTTTTTGTGAAGCCAGGGCAGACGATCATGACGTGGACGCCAGTATTCTTCAGTTCCGCTCGCAAGGTGTTGAAAAGACCGTGGAGGGCATGTTTGCTTGCACAGTACCCTGCCCTGCCCAGCACGGGGGCAAATCCTGCAATACTGGAGATCACTACAATCGACCCTTTTCTTTCCATCAGGCTCGGCAGAGCTGCCTTGGTGCAGTTCACATATCCGAAAAAATTCACATCCATGACTTTTCGCAAAACCGATAGGGTGCAATCGGCAAAAGGCGCTCGCAGGGTAGTGCCGGCACAATTCACGAGGACATCGATACCGCCATAGCGTTTGATGACATCCTCCACGGCCTGCTCGCAGGATTCTTCCTGCGTTACGTCACAGACTATCGAAAATGCCTCATGTCCCTGTGTCTGAAGCACCCCCGTTTGTGCATTCAACGCATCTTCACTCATGTCCAGTAAAGCGATTTTTGCATTTTCCCTGCCGAACCTTTGACAGATTGCTGCCCCGATACCGCTTGCTGCGCCTGTCACCACAATGGTCTTGCCTTCCATGCTTTCATCCTTTTCCCCATGGCGAAGACGTGAGAACTTCCTGCACCGTATCGATTTTGCGTTTTTGTTTTAGCAGGCTGTTGAAAAACGCCCATCTGCGGCGTTTCCCTTATCCTTCGCCGCTCAACGTACCAGTCAGTACGCCTCACGGCTCAGGATTTCGGGGGCCTTGCATCCGGGCATTTTTGAACAGCTTGCAAAGAGACTTTTTCAGCATGCTGTTAGGCCTTTGCGTTCCCGAGAAACACCTTTTCCAGCCAACAGGTGTCGATCTTTCCCGCCCGATACGCATCGTCCATCAAGATCCGGCGATGGAGCGGCATCGTGGTTTCCACACCGGAGATCAGAAAATGGGAAAGAGCGGTTTGCATCCTTTCCACAGCCTCCGGGCGATCTTTTCCATGAGCGATGATTTTCGCCAGCAACGAATCATAGAAGGGCGATACAACATAACCCTCATAACAATGGCTGTCCACGCGAACGAGGGGATCCTTCGGCGGTTGCCATTGCGTGATCCGACCGGGCGAAGGACAAAACTGACGTTCCGGCGACTCGGCGTTAATCCTGCATTCGATGGCATGTCCCTCGGTGGTGATATCCGCCTGCGAATAACGGAGCGGCTGCCCTCCGGCAATCCGGATCTGCTCCTGGATCAAATCCAGGCCGGTGATCATCTCCGTCACCGGATGCTCAACCTGGATGCGGGTATTCATCTCCAGGAAGTAGAACCGGCCTTCATCCTGATCGAGGATGAATTCCACGGTGCCGGCGCTTTCATAGCGGATATGCCGGGCGATCAGAAGGGCCGCCTCACATACCTCCAACCGCTGCTCGGGCGTCAGAACCGTCGCCGGGGCTTCTTCCAGAATCTTCTGGTAACGTCTTTGCAGAGAACAGTCGCGTTCGAACAGATGGATGACGTTCCCATGGCAATCCCCCAGAATCTGCACTTCGATATGTCGCGCATGGGGCACATAACGCTCGATATAGAGACGGTCATCCCCAAATGCCGCGCCTGCCTCCGCGGATGCCTCGTTGAACAGGGATTTCAGTTCTTCAGGACCCTGCAAAATCTTCATCCCTCTGCCGCCGCCGCCGGCAGCAGCCTTCAGGAGCAATGGGTACCCCGTCTTTTCCCCGAAACTTGCCGCTTCCTGAAGATCCCGGACCAGACAAGATCCGGGGATAACCGGGATGTGCAGCGCCGCGGCCATTTCTCTTGCCAATAGCTTGTCGCCCATCTGCCGGATGTGCAGCGCTTTCGGACCGATGAAGATCAGTCCATGCTTCACGCATGTTTCTGCAAAATCCGGACGCTCTGCTAAAAAGCCGTATCCCGGATGGATGGCATCGGTCCCGGCTCCCAGGGCCGCTGTGACAACAGTCGGAATATCCAGATAACTCTTCGTCGCCTGAGCCGGGCCGATACATAAGACCCGGTCAGCCATTTTTGCGGGAAGGCTTTCCCGGTCCGCTTCCGAAACGACCGCAATGGCTGCGATCCCGAGCGCCTGACAGGCACGGATCACGCGAACGGCAATTTCACCGCGGTTTGCCACGAGAACGCTTTTAATTTTTTTCATGGCTGTTTGATTTCGTCCGATTCTTGTCCTTTGACAGCAAAGATCGGCTGTTTGAATTCCACCAACTGACCATCCTGAGCAAAATATTCCGTGATCCGACCCTGTACGCCTGCCGTGACGCAATACCTCTGATCCAGAACATTGATGAAGCATACGCAATCGTCTGCCTGAACCCGTTGGCCGATCTCTACGAGCGGACGATCTTCCGATTTTGCCGACCGGAAGAAGATCCCCAACCTTGGAGACAGGATGGGCTTCCCGGCCTGCCGTTCAATATTCTCAGCAGAGTCCATATCGGCTTTTCTTTCCTCTTCTGCATACCTTTTCAAGTCTAATATCAGGGACCCCATACGGAGATGCAACGCATTTAGATGGGACTGTTTCATCCATTCAATCAGGGACAGGGCATCCGAAATATCTCGCGATTCCATTGATATATCCTCATTCCATGCTAAGAGCTATTTTTTCGACTCGGGAAAAATCCTTTTCATAAAAAAAGGATCCTGCGAAGAAGAGTACTGCCGCAAACAGCGCAAAGAAGGGAACGACCGTCATGGCGGTCCGGATTCCGTATCGATCGGAAATCATCCCCACAAAGAGAGGGCCCAGTGAACTTCCCAGGAGATTCTGGACAATGACGCAGAAACTGTAGGATGTCGCCCGTAATCCGGGGTGAACAACGTCCTGCGTTACGGCGATCGCCGCCGGTGAGAAGGCGCTGGCAGTGACGCCGCCCAAAAGAATCACGTAGTATTGCATCGGCCCTTCCAAGGAATAAAAGGCAATGAAAAAAAGGGACGCCGTAACCAGGGATGACAGGGCGGGGAAAACCAGCCGGGCATTCATGCGTCTTTTCCGCCACTGGTCCACCAGAAAACCCCCTAACGGAAAACCGAATATCGCCAGCAGCATGACCAGGCTGCCTTTGAATGCGGCCTTGTCCATCGGAAGGTTTTCGATGCGATGAAAATAGGTGGGCAACCAGCTTAAATAGGCCGCCGTGAGAAACATGTTGCCCGCAAAACCGATGTAGGTAAGCAACAACGAGGGTTTATGGATAAATTCGCGAACAATGTCTCTGTTTTTCATTTTTTGTTTGGTTTCGCGTTCCTGATCTGCCTTTTTCTCAAGACGAATGGTCTTATAGTCGCGGATAAAAAAGAAGAGGATCGCAATCAGAAAACCGGGAAGCGCTACAAGTCCGAATGCATGCCGCCATCCGTAACGGGCGGCGACCCAACCGCCCACGACGATGCCCAGGGCGCTCCCCAGGGGCAGGGCTGCCGTCCATAAGCCCACAATCATGGATCTCATTTTCTCCGGAAAGAGAGCGGAAATCATGGCTGTGCCGCCCGGAGCATAGCCCGCCTCACCCACGCCGATGACCGTCCTGGCAAAAAATAGTTGCGCGTAATTTCCGGTGAAGGCACAGGCGACCGTGGCCATGCTCCATAACACGGCCATGAAACCGATGCATTTTTTCCTGCTCCACCGGTCAATGACGACCGAAATGGGAAATGACAGAATCACGATGGACCAGTAAACAGTGGAAACAAGGAGACCGCACTGGGTATCCGATAATCCCCAATCCTGAATAAGATAAGGGAACAGGGACACCACGACCATTCGGTCGACATAGTCAAACATATAGAGAAAAAACAGCAGGCCGAAGACATACCAGGAATAGCCTTTCGACATCATATATCCGTCCGGGATCTTCTTCTGTTCCATTGCGCTTCCTCCATGAATCGTTTAGGCGAGCATCGCGGTTCTGATGAAACCCTGCCGTCCGTCTTTAAGAAAAAGACAAACAGAGAATGTGCCGATGTGATGGGAGCGAAAATATTGCTCTTGAATAACGGTTAAAATGCCTGTCTCAGTTTCAACGGACCTTTCTGAATGGAGACTTTCCGAATATTCGGGCGTTTCAGCAGCTCCTGAATGAGAGCCATGACCGGCGTCTTTATCGCAGCCACATCAATGGGCTTCTTGTTCTGAAAAAAATTTTCCAGTGTCGGTTTGCTGAAGAACAGGGCCAGCAGGAGCTCCTCGTCCGAATGAGTCGGCCCCAACTCTTTCCTGGCCTTCTTGACCACCGGTTCCGAAAAGACCTCGGAGGCAGCGATCGGTTTCACATCAGCCCCTTCCAGAATGCGGTCTAAAACATTGGCGTCGATCGGGGCGGCCATTTCTCCGTAGTAGCCGCGGGCATAAAGGCTGAGATCCGAAGGAGTCGTACGGTAGCGATCCTTTTGAATGACGTTGAAGACGGCCTGTACGCCCACGATTTGTGAAAAAGGAGTCACCATGACGGGATACCCTATCTCCTGCCGAACCCTGCCGGCCTCTTCCAGGACTTCCGGCAGCCGGTGTTCAAGCCCCAGGTTCTTCAACTGACTGGCCAGATGCGACATCATGCCGCCGGGAATCTGATGCGCTGCGTACTTTGTGTAGCGATTTCGATCAAACGGCACCCTTCGGCCGACAGGTTTCTTTTCAATGTAAGCCACCCAGTGGAAATGATCATCGATCTTCCTGAGCAGAAGATCATCCAATTCAATCTTGAGACCCATCTGTCTCGCCTGGGCAAGAACCTCCACCGTCGCCGGAATGGAATTTCCCTGGGAAAGCGCCAGACTCGCCGTAGAGAGATTGTCGATTCCCTGGCGCATCGCCTCCAGATAGCATTCCGAACCCAATCCGGTTCCGCAGTGGCTGACCAGTCCGAACTTCACGTTCTCGCCGATGGCTTGCCGAATCGTGGGAATCAGAGTGCGGATCCGCTCCGGCGTCAGCAGACCGCTGGCATCGGCCAGGTTGACGCTATCGGTTCCCAAGGTGACACATTCTCTTGCCTTCTTCGCGTAATAAGCATCCGTATGCACTGGACTTTCCGCAAAGACCAAGGCCGGATGGATCTGGAGACCGAGTTTCTTGGAAACCTGGATATGCCAGCGGATGTTACTCAGGTCATTCAGGCCATCAAAGACGACTATCCCCTGAATGCCGCATTTCTGCAGACACTGGATCAGCAGCTCAATGGCGTCATCGGAAAACCGACGCCATCCGAAGGCGCTGCGACCCCGGATCAGGATCTGGAGATCCGTTTTGGGCATGAATTTTCTCAACAGGCGAAGGCGCTCCCAGGGGTCTTCATGGAGATAAAGGACACATGCTTCAAAGGCGGAGCCGCTCATCACGTTAATGCTGCTGAATCCCGCCTGATCCAGAGAAGAGCAGATGGGCAGCATGGATTCCGTCTTCATCCGGTTTGCCCAGAGAGACTGTTGGCCATCGCGCAATGTTTCTTCGTTGATTTGCAATTCTTTCATCGAACACCTCGGGAGTATGCTGTGATTCTGTTGATCTTCGCCAAGCTGTTGAAAAACGCCCATCTGCTGCGTTGCGCTTCAAACCTCATCGCTCGACGTATTTCCATATACGTCTCGCTCTTCGGTTTTTGCACGCCTTGCATCTAAGCATTTTTGAACAGCCTGCCCCATCGGGGTGTTTTTCAACACCCTGCTGAAAATGAAACGACGGCTATTTCTCGGCGGTGACCGGAGCCGGATCCAGGATCATCAGGACCTGCCCCATTTTCACGACGGTTTCATTCTGGACCAGGATCTCCCGAATGATTCCTTTCCGGGGCGCTTTGATCGAGTTCATCAATTTCATCACTTCAACAATGGCCACCTGATCCCCTGCTTCCACCGGGCCGCCTGCTTCTACAAAGGGGGGGGCGCCTGGCGCGGGTGCGCGATAAAAAACGCCCTCCAGGGGTGTGATGATCTCGATGGATGAAGCATCTCCGGATACCTTCCGCTGCGTCACAGCCGCTTCAGGCAATTCCTCCTTTTTTCCCCCGGCAATACCGAAGCTCTGAGCCGCAGCCGCCTGATCTGCTGCATTTCGGCCCTTCTCGCCTGCCGCGCCGGCTTTTCCATAGGAATTTGCTGCGGGACCAGAGCCGGGGTGGCCCTTCACCAGGTCCAGTTTGAAATCTCCGATTTCCAGGTGCAATTCCTGGCATATAGATTCATCAATGATTTTCATGATATCAACAACATCCTTGTAGGTGAGTTCATAGGTCAGTCCCTTGTTCAAAGCATCCATAGTCTCTCCTTTATTTAGACTTTTACATGATCATCAATCATCGACCCGAACCAAAACGGCATCACTCTGTCCAAAGCCGCCACAGATCGCGGCGGCTCCCAAACCGCCCCCCAGTCGGCGGAGCTCATAGATCAGTGTCATGACCAATCTGGCCCCGCTTGCCCCGGTTGGATGTCCGATGGCAACGGCGCCGCCGTTCACATTGGTGATGGAGCGCAGATGCGCGAGCACCTTTGCATCTCCGTCGCTTAAAACCTTTGTGCTGACCAGGGGAACGGCGGCAAAGGCTTCATTAATCTCGATCCGTTTTAAATCCTTCAGCGTGAGCCCCGCCTTTTCCAAAGACTTTCTGATGGAAAGGGCAGGCATATAGGGAGAGGAAAAGGGATCGCCGGCCAGGTTCACATGGGAAAGAATCGTCGCCAACTGTTTGCATCCCAGTTCTTTTTGCCTATCCCGGGACATCAAAATGAGTGCGGAAGCCCCGTCATTCAGGCCCGGCGCATTTCCGGCCGTGACCGTTTTTCCCCCATAGACCGGTTTCAGTTTCCTGAGTTTTTCCATGGATGTGTCCGCACGGGGAGACTCATCCTGCATGACCTCTGTTGAATTTCCATCTTTATCCGTCCGCTGCCAGGGAGTGATTTCATCCCGGAATTTTCCCGCCGCAAGGGCCGCAAAATATTTGCGATGACTGTCCAGGGCCCACTGGTCTTGCTGTTCCCGGTCAATGCCGTACTGCAAAGAGACGTCTCCGGTACCGACGGCAATGGGAACATCAACAATGGGATTGCGCATCATCAGGGGCTCCTCCAGCATAATTCCTCCCAGACGCGTCCCCCATCGTACGCCCCGTGCCACCAGCGGTACCTGGCTCATGGCCTCCATGCCGCCGGCGATCACCGTTTCCACCTCTTCCATGGCAATGTCCCGCACCGCCAATCCCACAGCAGTCATGGAAGAACAGCAGGCCCGATCCAACGTGAGCGAAGGAACATTTGCCGGCAAACCGGAGGTAAAGAGTATTTGCCTGGCAGCTACCGCTGCGGTGCCTGCCAATACGGCCACCCCCATGAGAAGTTCCTCCACGATTTCCGGTGCGAGATGGATCTTCTCCATAACCGCCTGAACCGCCTTGGTTCCGAGATCAACCGCCGAATAATCCCTCAGATATCCGCCAAATTTTCCAAAAGGGATTCTGGCGGCGCTGACAACAACGACTTCACGCATAGGCTGTTCCCTCTTTTTCGACATCTCCATTACGGCGCAATCCTATTTTTGCCATCTTCTTTGATGGCCCTGATGATGATGGCAAACATCTCCTTCAGATGTTTCCTCCGAACCTGAAGGTTTTCCCTTGTCAAGGGATTGTCTGCCAGTACTTTCTCTATGATTCCCTGGCAGGCAAAATAGGTGATGATCATTCCATAACAACTGACTACCAGTTGCTCCGCCGCAAGATCCCCGGAAAGTGTCTGTGGATAAGCTTCGCGTACCGCATTGACAACCATCTGAAAAAGCGGCGCCATATGGCCGATGACACAGTCTCTCTGGTTCCCCCCATTGATTTCGCGCTGTATGATCCGAACGAAGTTCCGGTTTTGCTCTAAAAACTGGATGTAGCGATCAACCGCTTTCGTAATCCGGTTTTCTAGCAAACCTTCACTTAGGAGCGATTTCTGCAGGGTTTCCGTCAATTCTTCAAAATAATGATCGATCACGCAGACGAATAAGCCTTCCTTGCTCTTGAAGTAGTAATGGATAAGCGCCTTGTTTGTTTGGGACAGCTCGGCAATTTTCTGAACCGTGGACGCGTCAAATCCAACTTCACCGAATAGTCCGTCTGCGGCCTGAATGATTTTTTCCCTGGTGGACATGAAGAGACCTTCTCCATATGGAATATTTAACCGTATGGCTAACCTATTATCGCGGTGTTTTTCCGTTTGTCAAGAGAAATATTTTACATAATTCTACTAATTTCTTCTTCCGTAATCTAAAATAATATCTATTATATTATATATATAATCACAATGCTGCTAAACATTGCTGCATGATGACCGATATAATCATAAATATTATTATTAAGTATGTTAACCAGGTGATCAATCAATAATATGTTGTTTTTTACGAGACCTTTCTGCAATGTTTTGGATGATATTCGCGTATTGCATTGGATCGACTACCGTGATGGTTCGAATCCACATCTCCCATCCAAGTCTCCCATCCACTATAATCCAAGGGGATGGCCGTTAGCGGTCAACCCCTTTTTGCGTTTTGTGGTCATCGTCTCCCCATTCTCTCCTCACTTCCAATTTATCACTTTCAACCGGGTGGACGTGTTATAGCGGTGAAAAAGGGTATCGGAATTGTCGGATTTATGGTATAGGGAGCATAATCTTTATCGAATCGCAATGCGTCACGCATGGATTTCTGGATTGCTTCATTGACCGTTAGATAGAGTCCAACGATGCTGAACACCTGCTTTGAAACGGCAGAAAATCTTTGGGACGGGTCTTATCCCCTGATGATCGTTTCCGGTGGATGAACATGAATAACCTTCTGGCCCCCATAAGCGCCGTTTGTTTATGTTCCATTTTCATCGGTTGCAGCCAGGAGAGCCTTATCTTCTATCCCGAAATCCTGCCGCCGGACTATCCATTCGCCTTCTCCGAGCCCTTCGAAGAAGTGACCGTTCCCGTGCAGGCGGCAGCCCTCAACGCCCTCCTTTTCAAGACCAAAAATAAGGGGACAGATTTCAAATCTGTCCCCGGGGTCGTTCTTTATTTCCACGGCAATGCCGGCAGTCTGAGGAGCTGGGGCGACGTAGCCGGGGATTTCACTTCGAGGGGCTACGATATCCTGATCCCGGACTACCGGGGTTTCGGCAAGAGCACCGGGAATATCTCTAACGAAAAGCAACTGCTTGACGACGGCATGGCCGTCTATCGCATGTTAACGAAAACCTGGCCGGAAAACCGGATCATCGTGTACGGAAGATCGATCGGAACGGGTGTCGCGACCTTCGTTGCCCGATCCGGGAAACCCCGGATGCTCATTCTGGAGTCGCCCTTCCTGAGCCTCGTCGACCTGGCATCCTATCATTACCCTTACCTGCCCAGACCGCTGATCGCGATGTTCCTGAGATATCCGCTGAGAAACGACCGCCGGATCGGAGAGGTCGCCTGCCCCGTCCATCTTTTTCACGGCACAAAGGACGACATCATTCCTTTCGATCACAGCGCCAGACTGGAGGCGTTGATCCGATCCCCGCACCGGCTGATCCGGATTGAAGGGGGAGGTCATAACAATCTGAGCGATTACAGCGCCTTTGACAGGGAACTGGATCGAATCCTCCGGTAGCCTGCCCCTTTTCGTTTCACCTACCCTGAGATCGGTTTCGCCTCGTCGATGAGCATGATCGGGATCTCCTCCCGGATCTCGTAGAGAAGACGGCAGCGGTCGCAGATGAGGCCGTCCTCCGTGGGGTTCAAACGCACCTCGCCCTTGCACTTCGGGCAGGCCAATATCTCTAACAGTTCCTTACTTATTCCCATATTTCACCCCCTTGATTCCCTTCCCGCCAGTATTTCCTTCACAGCCGTAAAAACCTCTTCCACTGAGATCTCCGTCATGCATCGGGGCGTTTCACAACGTTTCCGGAAGCAGGGGCTGCAAGAGAGCCCCCTCCTAATGATTCGGTGTCCGGGACCGCAGGGGCCCGTCCGAGCGGGGTCGGTCGGCCCGAAGAGGGCAACGACCAGCGTTCCCATCGCCGCAGCGAGGTGCATCGGGCCGGAGTCGGTCGTGACGAGCAGGGCCGCCTCCCGATAGATGCAGGCCAGCTCGCGGAGTGTCGTCCGGCCGCCGAGGTTGACGGCCCTGGTTCGCATCTTCCGGCAAATCCGTTCGAGTGGAGCGGATTCACCGCCCGTTAAAACAATGCCGATCCCCAGTTCTTCCCGGAGCCGATCGCAGAGCTCTGCGAACCTCTCCTCCTGCCAGAGTTTCGTCTCCCAGAAGGCCACCGGATTGACGGCAACGAAGCGCGGCACATCCTCGTGCACGCCCTCCCCTCCGGCTGTCGTTTCCACTCCCGTTGGATCCCCTGCCGGGAATGGGCGCTGCGCCGTCGGCAGATGGGAATGCCCTTCCCCGCTCGATGGAAGCGATGCGGCTTGTTCATCGAGGAGCGCTGCCGCGCGCCGCTTCTCCTTTTCTCCGACTGTGATCCTGAATTCCGGCGCCGCCGCAAGACAGGCCGCCCCCGATTTCCCGGCGACATGGCGCACGAAGTCGAGGTAGCGGTCCACCGCGTGCTTCCCCATATCTTCGGGAATTTTTTCGTTGTAGAATAGGCCGCTCAGCTCCTGCAGGCTGTCGTAGCCTAACTTTCGTTTTCCGCCGCTGAGGAGGACGATTACGGCGCTCTTGAACAGACCGTGGAAGTCGATCACCAAATCGTAAGGGTAGCTCCGGAGATCCCTGAGAAATGATCGCATTTCCCGGAGAGGCGCGGCGATCTGTCCCCGCCGGAGTTCGTTGAGCCAGCGTTTCCGGCCCGAGACGATCACCCGGTTCAGGTCGGGATGGTTGGCGAGCAGATCGGCGGCCTCCTCCTCGACGACCCAGGTGATATCCGCGTCGGGATAGCAACGCCGGAGGGCGGCGAGCGACGGCAGGGTGTGGATGACGTCGCCGATGGCGCTCAGTTTGACGATCAGGATGTTCACGGTTTGCGGTTCCTCAGGATCCATTGCACACCGGCTAGGATATCGCCGGCGATGTGCACTGGCCGGACGATTCCCGTCTCCCCTTGGGCGCCGGCTTTCGAGATGGGGACACGATGCGGCATCATGTCTCCATTCTTCCGCGGTTCGTCGTCCGGCCCCAGTTCAGCGGCGGCCTCCTCGCCGTATCCGGTCCGGACGAGGATGCCCTGCGCCCCTGCCCTGCCCCCCGCCTCGATGTCCTTCAGCGTATCCCCGACCATATATGAGCGGGCGGGATCCAGGTGGAGCTCCGCCGCCGCCCGGAGGAGCATTCCCGGCGCGGGTTTCCGGCAGTCGCAAATTTTGAGATACTCCACCCGCCCCTCCGTCGGGTGGTGGGGGCAGTAGTAGATTCCGTCGAGGAACGCCCCCTCCGCCCGGAGCATCTCCCGGAGGCGCGCATGGATTTCGGCTACGAAAGACTCGGTAAAGATCCCCCGGGCGACGCCGGACTGGTTCGTGACGGCAACGGCCTTCATCCCGCTTTCGTTGATCAGACGAATCGCTTCGGCGGCGCCGGGGATCAGTTGCAGCTTCTCCATCCGGTCAAGATACCCCACCTCTTCATTGATCGTCCCGTCGCGGTCCAGAAAGACCGCTTGCCATTTTTTCGCTTCTATCAATTGCGGCCTCCGGAACGGGGAAAGTGCTTCTTTGCCAGGGACTCGATTGGAGATTTTTCCGGGCACCCTGCCACCGCAGCGAAGCGCCCGCCGTGAAAACTGTTTGAGCGCCTGTAGGGCGCGAGTTTTTTCCGGGCAGCAAAGCGAGGATGTGCAGGGTCGGAATAAGATCCCGAGACCCGGCAAAGACCACTTTTCCCGTTTGCATCCTTCATAGGGAATCAACCGACCCCGAATCGTCCAGCAGCTTCCGCGCAGCGGCGTAAACCTCCTCCACGCCGATCATCTCCATGCAGCAAAAATCGGTCGGGCAGACCGGCTTCAAGCAGGGGCCACACGGAACGTCGTGGTGGATGACAACGCTTCTATTCCCCACGGGCGACGTCATGACGGGGTTTGTCGAGCCGAAGACAGCGATGGTTGGGACCCCCAGCGCCCCGGCAACATGCATCAGGCCGGAATCGTTCGATATGAAGAGAACACAGCGGGAGATAAGGGAGATCGCCTCCTTCAGATTCGTCTTTCCCGCGATGTCGATCAGGGGATGCCGGGCGCTTTTCTGCACCGCGGCGGTACTTTCCCGGTCGTCGGCGCTGCCAAACAGCACCACCTGCGCCCCGGTTTCGTCGATCAGACAGTCGGCAACGGCGGCGAATCGGCCGGGGAACCACCTCTTCGCCGGCCCGTAGGCGGCGCCCGGCGCGATGCCGATCAAGGGGCGGCCGCCTTCGATTCCGAATTCACCGCAGAGCCGTTCCGCAATTGCTTCGTAATCTGCCCCCGGCCGCAGGCGGACATCGCGTCCCGCGGGCATGCAGCCGAGCGTCCGGACCATCTCGAGGTAGTAATCGATCTGATGGACCCGGCGGATCGCTTGCGTCCGGCGGACGGCGTGGGTGAGGAGCAATCCCCGGCCGTCCGAATTGTAGCCGGCCCGGAGCGGGATGCCGGCCAGCCTCGCGATGATCGCCGCCTCGACCGCGTTCTGGAGGAGGATGGCACAGTCGAAGCCGATACCCCGGAGCTCTCCGACCAGGCGGAGCTTACCCCCGATGCCGTCATGACGCCCGGGTTCCTGAAAGACAATGACGTCGTCCACGTCCGGAGAAAGTCGGTAAACCTCGGCGACCCACGGTTTCGCGAGGACGGAGATACGCGCCCGGGGCCACCTCTTCCGAATGGCGGCGACGGCGGGGAGCGTCATGACGACGTCCCCGATCCAGTTCGTCCCCCGGATCAGCACCCGTTCGATCCCCTCTCCGGGGAACCTTTTCCCGCCTCTGACTTTCAGTTGCATCCCCCCATCACCACTTTCTTTCATGCACAAGCCGGGAAAAAATCAACTCCGCAAATGGCCCGGCAGCCGTGATTTCCATCCCGATCCGCAGAAGCGAGATTTCCGCCTGGAAATCGGGGAAGTCGGCGAGACGGACGCCGTCCTTCTCGGTGGTAACGATCCGGGAGGCGCCGCTCTCCGCCGCGAGACGCCGGAGGGCCTCGATATCGGAACGGTCGTAAGGATGGTGGTCGGGGAAGGCCTGAAAGGAGACGACCTTCGCGCCAAGCGCCGTCAGACACCGCCGGAAGGCCTCCGGAGAGCCGATCCCGGCGAAAGCGAATACCTTCTGACCCTGGAGAGCCGTGGGGGGTGAAGCCCGTCCCGTTGCCGCCTCGACAAGTTCCCGCGGCCGGCGGATTCCTCGGAAAGATGGCAGAGACGGGACTTCCCGCAGGGGCTCTTCATGATCCGCGTCTCCCGTCCGCAGGAGGATGCCGGCGCGGCGCAGGGCTTGCGGCGGTTCGCGGAGCGGCCCCCGGGGGAGGAGTAAACCGTTTCCGAAGGGGCGGGCGGCGTCAATCAGGACGATGTCGATATCCCGGAAGAGCGACCGGTGCTGGAAGGCGTCGTCGAGGACCAGGATGTCCGCGCTGAAACGCTCCACGGCGGCCTTTCCCGTGAGTGACCGTTTCGGGCCGGTCAGGACGGGGATCCCCGGCAAGGCCCCGGCGATCAGGACCGGTTCGTCCCCCGCCTCGCGCCATCCCAGGATAACACGATTCCCGTCGGAGACGACATTGATGGGGGCTTTTGCATGGCCGCCGTAACCCCGGCTCAGGACGGCCGGTTGATAACCGTGTTCTTTCAGAAGCGCAGCGAGAAGAATGACCGTGGGGGTCTTGCCGGTTCCGCCCACGGTGAGATTGCCCACGCTGACGACGAGGCAGGGGAGTTTCGTCGGGCGGAGGAGTTCCCGGTCATAGAGATGGTTCCGCAGGGCGACGACGGCGCCGCAGGGAAGCGAGAGGGTTCGCAGGATCGCACGCGGAACAGCCGTCCGGCCTTCCGGCCGCGCCTCGTTCCAGATCCCCCGCACCATCTCCTCAACGCTCATCTCTTCTCTCCGGAAATAGGGAAATAGGGGGAAATAAGTATTATGTCCCCCTATTTCCCCCTCTATTTCCCGGTCGGCTCCCCGCCGCCCCGGCCGTTTTCCTTGAACTGCATGTTGTAGAGGCGACAGTATTCCCCCTGGCAGGCGAGGAGAGCCTCGTGCGTTCCCTCCTCGCGGATCTCTCCGCTTACGAGGACGATGATCCGGTAGGCGTTGCGGATCGTGGAGAGACGGTGGGCGATAACCAGCGTGGTCCGGCCTTTCATCAGGTTCTCCAGTGCATCCTGGACCTCGATCTCCGCCTCTGAGTCGAGGGAGGAGGTCGCCTCGTCGAGGATCAGAATCGGGGCGTCCTTAAGGATGGCGCGAGCGATCGAGATCCGCTGGCGCTCACCGCCGGAGAGCTTCGTCCCCTGCTCGCCGATCAGCGTGTCGTAGCCCATCGGCAGGCGCACGATGAAATCATGGGCGTTGGCGGCCTTCGCGGCGGCGACGATCTCCTCCTCTGTCTTCACGATGTCGCCATAGGCAATGTTGTTCCGGACTGTGTCGTTAAAGAGAATCGTCTGCTGGGTCACAATGGCAATCTGTCCCCGAAGCGACTCGATGGTGACGTTGCGGACATCGTGGCCGTCGATCGTGATCGCCCCTTCCGTCACGTCGTAAAAGCGGGGAATCAGGTTGACCAGGGTCGTCTTACCCCCGCCGCTCATCCCTACGAAGGCGACCACCTCGCCGGCGCGGATTCGGAGATTGATGTTCCGGAGGACCGGCGCCTCCTCGTAGCGGAAGGTAACGTTCCGGATCTCGATCTCCCGGGAGATTCGGGGGAGAGGGGGCGCGTCGGGGCTGTTCCCGATCTCCGGGACCAGGTCGATGATCGCAAAGACCCTCTGGGCGCCGGCGATCCCCTGCTGGATCGTGTTGTTCACGTTCGTCAGGCGTTTCACCGGTTCGTAGAGCATGATCAGCGCCGTGAGAAAGGAGAAGAAGGTTCCCGGCGTGGCGTGGCCGTGGATCACCTGATAGCCTCCGTAGAAGATGATCGCTGCAATACCGAGACCACCGAGGAACTCCATGAGGGGGCTGGAGACGGCGTTGATCGAGACCGCCTTCAGGTTGAGACGGAAGAGACGTTCATTTTCTCCCGAGAAACGCCGGTTCTCATACTCCTCCATACTGAAGGCCTTTACGATCCGGGTGCCCGAGATCGTCTCCTGGAGAAGGGTCATCAGACTGCCGAGAGTGACCTGCGTCCGCGTTGCCACCTGCCGCATCTTCTGGCCGAACTTGGCGATGGGATACACGGCGAGAGGGAAGACGAACATGGCAATGATGGCAAGCTGCCAGTCCCGGTAGAAGATGACGAAGACGAGGCAGATCAGGGTAAAGGAGTCTTTCAGGAGGGCGGTGACCGCCTCCGAGACGGCGCCCTGGATGAATCCGACGTCGTTCGTGATCCGGGACATCAGGATGCCGGTCGGGTTCTTCGTGAAGAAGGCGAGCGACTGGGTCTGGATCTTTCGGTAGAGTTCCACCCGCAGGTCGGCGACGATCCGCTGGCCGATGAAATTCATCAGGATCGTCTGGGCGTAGCTGCAAGCCCCTTTTGTGAGGTAGATCCCGACGACCGCCAGCGGGATCCACTGAAGCATCTCGGCATTTCTCTTCAGAAAAATCTCATCGAGGGCCGGCTTAACGAGAAAGGCAAGCGCCGAGGTCGTTGCCCCGACGACGAGCATGCAGATCATGGCGACCGAAAACTTGAGTACATGCGGCCTCGCCAGCTTCAGGAGTCTTTTAAAAATGTCCACGGTTTACCTCTCTTCTTTGAAGAGCATTTCACAGGCGATCCGCGCCGTCCGCTGCGACGCCCCGGGCGTCCCTAATTTCCCCCGGATCTCGGCGAGCGCGGTCTTCATCTCCCGCGCCTTTCCCCGCCGGGTGATGATCTCACTCACCTCGGCGGCGATCCGCTCCGGGTTGGCTTCCGCCTGGATCAGTTCGGGGACAACGGCGCTTCCGGCGATGAGATTCACCAGGCTGATGTGGTTTACCTGGATCAACCTCCGGCCGATGGTGTAGGAGACGCCGGAGACCTTATAGACGACGACCATCGGGGTCTCCAGGAGCGCCGTCTCCAGGGTAGCCGTTCCCGAGGCGACCATGGCCACTTCGGAGACTGCGATGACGTCGTATATCTCGTCGCGGATCACATTGACCGGGACGGGAAACTGCCGGAGGATGTCCTGGACGAAGGCGGGATCGAGCGTTCCGGCGATCGGTAATACGAACTGAAGCGGGGAGATCTTCTCCGTCAGGATCCGGCAGGCCCGGAGCATCTCCGGCAGGAGCAAGGCCACCTCGCTCCGGCGGCTCCCGGGGAGGATGGCGACCGTGATCGCCTCTTCCCGGAGGCCGAACCGATTCAGCGCCTCCGACCGCGCATATTTTTTCCGCACCTCGTCCAGAAGAGGATGCCCGACAAAGGTGACGTCCATTCCGGCATCCCGGTAGAATTTTTCCTCGAAGGGGAGGATGACGACCATCCGGTCCACGGTTTTCCGGATCGTCTCGATCCGGCCCTTCCGCCAAGCCCACACCTGGGGGCTGATATAGTAGAGGACCTGGATGCCCTGTTTCCTGGCGGCGCGGGCGAGCCGAAGGTTGAAGTCCGGGTAGTCGATCAGGATGACGAGGTCGGGCCGCTCCCTCGCGAGCGAGATTTTCAAACGGCGCATGACCCGGAGGATGGCCGCAAGCTTGAAGATCACCTCGGTGAGCCCCATCACGGCCATGTCGGCGGCGTCGGCGAAGAGTTCGACCCCCGCCTTCCGCATACCGTTTCCCCCCATTCCGTAGAAGGAGAGGCTCGGATCGATGTGGTGCATTGCCCGAACGAGATATCCGCCATGCAGATCGCCGGAGGCTTCTCCGGCAACGATCATGATTCTTCGCGCGTTCACGGCTGCATCCGTTGAGGGTAACTGCCGAGATGGCCGATGCCCATTGCGCCGATTCTGATCTCTTTCATAGAATCAACAAAGATTCCCGTACATGCCGCACGTTTGCGATCCGTTTCTCACCGGCAGATCCCTCTTTCCGACTTCCGGATGAAATCGAGGAACCGCCGGACCTCGGGCAGGTCTGCTACCTCCTGTTCGACCTTCCGGATGGCGTCGGCGAGGAGCAGCGAGGAGCGGAAAACGATCCGGTAGGCCTCTTTGAGGGCCGCGATCGTCTCGTCGGTAAATCCCCGCCGCTTCAGGCCGATCATGTTCAGACCGAAGAGCTTGGCGAAGTTTCCGGAGGCCATCACAAAGGGGGGGATATCCTTGGTCACCGCTGAGCAGCCGCCGATGATGCAGTGGGCGCCGATCCTCGTGAACTGGTGGATGCCCGTCAGGCCGCCGATGATCGCGTGGTCCTCCACATGGATGTGGCCCGCAAGGTTCGCTGCGTTGGCCATGACGATGTGGTCACCCAATTTGCAGTTGTGGGCGACGTGGCAGTAAGCCATAAGCAGGTTGTGGTCGCCGACGATCGTGACGCCGATGTCGTGGATGGTGGACCGGTTGATCGTGACGTACTCCCGGATCATGTTGTGGCTGCCGATGACGACCCGTGTCGGCTCTCCCCGGTATTTCAGGTCCTGGGGCGCGCCGCCGATGGAGGCGAACTGGGCGATCCGGTTGTTCTCGCCGATGTCGGTATGGGTCTCGATGACCACATGGGGGCCAATGATCGTGTTCTTCCCGATATGGACGTCGGGACCGATGATGCTGTACGGCCCGACCTTGACCCCTTCCGCGAGCGTCGCGTCGGGGGAGATGATCGCCGTGGGGTGGATATTCATAAAATTTCCTTCTCTGTTTTTTCCTCCAGGACCGCAACCCGACGCTGAAGGGCGGCAAGGGTCTCGCGCATCTCCGGAAGTTTCGGAAGGCAGGCCTCCATCTTCAGCCACTCCCGATGGGGCATGTGGGGAGAGCCGGCGACGATCTGTCCCGGCGGAATATTTTTGTGACCGCCGGACCGGGCGGCGGCCATTACACCATCCCCAATCCGGATGTGGCCGACGATCCCCGCCTGGCCGCCGATGACGACCCCCTTCCCCAATTGCGCGCTGCCCGAGATGCCGACCTGGGCAACGATGATGGAATACTCCCCGATTACCACGTTGTGGGCAATCTGGACGAGGTTGTCGATCTTCACCCCCCGCTGGATCCAGGTCCGGCCGAGGGCGCCGCGGTCGATGGTCGTGTTTGCGCCGATCTCCACATCGTCGTCGATCTGGACGTAGCCGACCTGCGGGATCTTCCGGTTTTCCTGACCGGGAAGGGCGAAACCGAAACCATCGCTGCCGACGACGACGCCGGCATGGAGAACGACCCGCCGGCCGATCCGGCACCTCCGGTAAACGGTGACGCCCGGATAGAGTATGGAGGCCTCGCCGACGGCGCTGTCCCTGCCGATGAAGACCCCCGGGTAGAGCACGGCCTTTTTCTCGACGCGCGCCCCGCTGCAGACGTGGACACCGGGATAGACCACGGCCTCCGGCGAAACGTCGGCCCCCGCTTCGACGGTTGCATTTTTGCTGATCCCCGCGGTCTCTTCATCCTCGGGATGGAAAAGGGCAAGCAATTGGCCCAGGGCGACGTAGGGGTCCCCGACGATAAGGAGGTTTTTGCCCGTGCATGCGGTTCCCGGGACGACGAGGATGGCGCTCGCACCCGTGGTTTCCATCTTTTTCCGGTATTTCGGGTTGGCCACGAAGGTGAGATCCCCCTCGCCGGCCTCCTCGATCCCCCGGATCCGTTCAATCAGGACCCCGCCGTCGCCGCTGACGCTGCCGCCCAGAAACGCGGCGATCTCGTTCAATGTCTTCTTCACAGACGTTTTCCTGCTACTTCTTGGGCTTGTATGTCTTATTGAATTCGTCAACCACCCGCTTCGTTATGTCGTTCTCCTTCGCGTAATAGGCCAGAGGGATCGTGCTGACGTCCACGATCATGCTGTATTTTTCCTTTTCGCCGATGGCCTGGACGATCTTCAGGATCTCGGGGATTATCTTCTTCGAGAGATCCTGGTCCTTGGCCTGGAGCTCCTCGTTGGAATCCTTGACCATGATCTGGTAGTCCCGGAATTTCTTCTGGTAGGCGGTTTCTTTTTCCTTCATGACCTCCTCCTTGAGGAGTGGCCGCTGTTTTTCGAGCTCGTCCTTGAGTTTCTTCAGCTCGGCTTCTTTTTCCTGGATGGCCACCTTGTCCTTTTCGAAGGCTTTCTTGAAATCCTCTGCCGCCTTCTTGCCGGCGCCGGAGGTGAGCATGATCTCCCGGATATCCACAAACCCCGTTTTCTCGGCCGCCGCGGCGGGAGAGGCCGCGAAGACGAGGGCCGGTATCAAAATGCCTGTAAAGATCCATCCATATCTTTTCATGAAATATTTCCCCTTTCCTGTTTAAATAATCATTAAGGAAGGCAACAGCAGCCTTCCGTTTTTTCTACATGAACATCCCGATCGTGAATTCCCACCGGCTGGGAGATTCGCTCTCCTTCTTGTCGAGGACATAACCCCATTCCAGACGGAGCGGCCCGATGGGCGAATACCAGCGGACTCCTACACCGGCCGTTCTCCGCATGTCGCCGATGTGGTAGCCGCTTTCCCATGAATTGCCGGTGTCGAAGAAGAGAACCCCCTTCATCCCCGCATTCTTGATCAGCGGGAAGATATAATCCGCGTTGAAATTCAGCATCGTCAGCCCCCCGATGACGTCCCCCGTTGCGGGATCCTTCGGTCCTACCTCCCGGAGTCCCCGCAGCGAATTGATCCCCCCCAGATAGTACCTTTCAAAGATCGGCACCTCTTTTCCCTCGTTGGGTTGCATGTAGCCTATCCGTCCGCGGACGCCGATGACCGTGTCCAACGGTAGCGGGAAAAACCAGGCGGAGGTCGCCCCGTAACGGGTATAGGTGACATCGCCCAGGAGGGGGCCTCCCGTATATTCCACCGAGGCGCTGTTCTTCGATCCGGTGGAGGGGAACATGGCATCGTCCGTCGTATCCCGGGTCAGGGTGAAGGTGACGCCGCTGCTCATCGTCTCCCCTGCCTGTTTCTTGGTATAATAGGAGGCCGTGTCCAGGATGTCCTTCACATTGTCGAGCGACAGGCGGTAGCCAACATAGCCGGTCATGTACGGCCAGAGGGGATAACCGAATATGGCGCCGAATCCCTTGGAGTCGAGATTATAGGTATCATACTCCCGGTAGAGGTTCCAGAGATCGAACTTGCTCCAGAGGGGCATGTCGAAGAGCCAGGGTTCCGTGAAGGAGATGTCATAGAGCGTGGAACTGCCGCCGATACTCGCCCTGAGGCTCAGGATCTGGCCGCGGCCGAAGAGGTTCTGCTGGGAGACCTGGGCCGAGACAACTGCATGGTCCATGGCGCTGTAACCGGCGCCGATGCTGAAGATCCCGGTCGATCTCTCCTTGACGTGGATGTTCACATCCGTCAGGGTTTCGTCGGGACCTTTCTCGCTCTGGAAATCGATCTCCTCAAAGTAGCGCAGTTGGTTCAGGGCCATGTAGCTGTTCTTGAGCTTGGTCCGGCTGTAGAGATCCCCCTCCACCACGGAGAGTTGGCGGCGGATCACCTTGTCCCTCGTCTTGTTGTTGCCGGTGATGTTGATCCGGTTGAAATAGACGAGCTTCGCCTTGTTGATTTCGTAGGTCACATCGACCGTCTGGGTCTTTTCCTGCGGCTCGGTGCGGGGGAAGACGTCGGCGCTGGCATAGCCTTCGTCGTTGCAGTCCTGGGTCAAGGCATCCATGTCCTTCATGATCGCTTCGCGGTCATAGAAGTCCTTCTTCCGGATCTGAAGCTTCGCCAGAAGGTCCACCCGGGAGGTCGTGAGCTCGTCTCCGGTGATCGCGACCTTGCCGACGCGGAACTGTTTCCCCTCCGAGATGGGGATCTTGACGAGGATCCCGTCGCGGTCGTACGTGATGACCGGCTCGCCGATCTGGGCGTTGATGAAGCCGTTGTTCAGGTAGAAGGCGTTCAGCTTGCCCACGTCCTGTTTGAGCTGGTCCTTCTTGAGAAGGCCGGAGTCGGTGAAGAAGTGGAAGATGCCCCATTCATTCGTGGTCATCATGTTCTTCAGTTCCTTCGCGGTGAAGGTCCGATTGCCCTCGAAGCTGATGCTCCGGATGAAGAGTTTCTCGTTTTCGACGATGCTGACGATGATCTGGACGTCCCGTTCGCCCGCCTTCTCGATCGTGTAACGGATCTCGGCGTTGTAGAACCCCTTGCCGTCATAGAGGGCCTTGATCTTTTCCATGTCGGTCTTGAGTTTTTCGGGGTTAACGGTTTGCCGGTTACGGACGCTCATGGCGCCCTCGATGTCGTCCTTCTTCAGGGCCTTATTCCCCTGGATCCGGATTTCGATGATCAGCGGTTTTTCCTCCACGAGAAAGGTGATCACCTTCCCCTCGGCAACGTCCGTCACCTCCGCGGTGACGTCATCGAAGTAGCCCATCTTGAAGATGGCCTTGATGTCGGCGGAAAGGTCCGCATCGGTGAGGATGCTTCCGGGCGCGCTCTTGAGGACCTGGTTGATGGCGTTGGCCTCGATCTTGCGGTTGCCCTTGAACTCGACGCGGACGATCCTCTCATCGGAGGCGATCCGGATCAAAATATCCGCCCGAAGCTGGGCCAGAATGGCATCCAGGTTTTCCCGGCCACGGCCCTGAACGAAGACCCCCGGCAGGGCCTTCCCCTCGCGGACATCAATCAATCGGACATCGACGCTGATCCGGTCCCCGAATTCGGAAACGCTTCCCGAAACGGCATAGGAGGCGCCGGCCTTTTTCCCCACCTCGATGGTCAGGGCATCGTTGAGGCGTTTTCCTTTCGTGGCGGCGGTGATCTGTTCCCGCTCGACCAGCCGGATGGTCTTCAATTTCAGAAGCTCCCTTACGACCCCCTGGTAGATGGCCTCCTGCAGATCGGCCGCTTTCTCCAGGGAGGTGCTGTGGACATCAAACGGGAAGAGAGCGACTTGCTTGATGTTTTCTGCTGCCGTCCCCGGAATGGGTCTGAGGATAATCATGACCAGAAACGTCGCGATGCATGCAAAAGATAGCTTTTTATTCACGGGTATAAATCCTTCCGTCGCGCAGACCGATGTGCTGGGACATCCGGTCGGCCAGTGAGGGGTTGTGCGTGACCACGATCAGCGTGATCCCCCGGGTCCGGTTCAACGCAAGTAATGTGTCTTCTATCTTCTTTCCGGTTTCCGTGTCAAGGTTTCCTGTAGGTTCATCCGCGAGAAGGATCTCCGGTTCGAGGATGAGCGCCCGGGCGAGGGCCACCCGCTGTTGTTCCCCGCCGGAGAGCTCCCCCGGTTTGTGGGTGATCCGGTCGCCCAGTCCCACCTCGCCGAGGATCGCCGCCGCGCGCCTTTTCGCCTCCCCTTTCGGTATCCGCTGGATGAGGGCGGGCATCATGGCGTTTTCCAGGGCGGTGAATTCGGGAAGGAGGTTGTGAAACTGGAAGACGAAGCCGATCTTCCGGTTCCGGAAGGCGGCAAGCCTCTTCTCCGGCCAGGTGAACACATCGACGCCGTCGAAGAGAACGGCGCCGGAGGTCGGATGATCGAGCGTGCCGATTATGTGGATCAGCGTGCTTTTGCCCGCGCCGGAAACCCCCGCGACGGCCAGGGATTGCCCTTCGGCAATCTCGAAATCCAGCCCCTTGAGGACCTCAATCCGATGACCGTCCTTGAGGAAGGTTTTCTGGAGATTTTTAACCTGAATCATAAAATAATGTGAGGCGTGAAGCGTGAGGCGTTAAAACCTCCTCACCCCTTACCCTTTTCTCCTCTCTCCTCTGTCCTCATTCGTAGCGCAGCGCCTCCGCCGGGTCGAGGCGCGAGGCCCTCCAAGAGGGGTAAATCGTTGAAAGAAAGCTGATCAAAAGCGTCCCCAGGATGATGATCCCCACATCGCCGTAGTTGACCTGGGAGGGGAGTTCGCTCAGATAATAGACGTCGCCCGGGAGGATCTTGAAGCCGAACAGGTTTTCCACGAAACGGGAGAGGGCCTCCAGATTGAAGGCGACGGCCAGTCCCGCGATGCAGCCGAGGAAGGTGCCGATTGCCCCCACGATGAGCCCCTGAAAGATGAAAATCTTCATGATCCCCGCCCGGGTGGCGCCCATCGTCTTCAGGATGGCGATGTCCTTGTTCTTTTCCATCACGATCATGATGAGCGCGCTGATGATGTTGAAGGCCGCAACCAGGACGATCAGGGAAAGGATGAGGAACATGACCCTTTTTTCCAGCTTCAGCGCCGAGAAGAGGTTCTTGTTCATCTCCATCCAGTTCCGGCACCAGTAGGGGAAACCCAGTTTTTGCTCGATCTGCTTCGCGATCCGGTCGGCCTTATAGATATCATCGACCCGGATCTCAATCCCGGTCACCATCTCGCCCATGCCCAGAAACTCCTGGCAGTTCTTGAGGGAGATGAAGGCGAGTGTCGAGTCGTATTCGAAAAAACCGGACTCGAAGATGCCGACCACGAGGAAGGGCTTCATCCGCGGGACCATCCCCATCGGCGTGGCAACGCCGGAGGGGGAGACGACGTAAACCGTTTCGTGGAGAAAAACCCCGAGGTTCTTCGCGAGCTCGCGGCCGACGAGGATCCCAGATAGGCCGTCGCGTTCCGGCTTCAGACCGGGAATCTTTCTTCCTTCGCCCAGGTCGTCGAGCTTGCCCTCCCGGATCTTGCCCAGGTTGATGACCTTCAGGGCGTCCTCTGTCGAGAGACCGCGGAGAACAATGCCGGTAACGCTGCTCCCGTTTTTCAGCATCGCCTGGCTGTAGATGAAGGGGGTTGCGGCGACAACGCCGGGGATTTGGGCGACCTCCCGCATGACCCGCGGATGATCCCGCATCGCGCCGCTGTATTCCATGATGATGATATGGGAGTTGATCCCCAGAATTTTGTTGCGCAGATCGGTCTCGAAACCGTTCATCACGGCGAGTACGATGATCAAGGCCGCGACGCCGAGGAAGATCCCGGCGATCGAGATGAAGGTAATGATGGAAACGAACACCTGTTTCCGTCTCGCCCGCAGGTAGCGCAGGCTGATGAAAAATTCATAGGACGTCATCAATGGATGCTCTCGTAATAAAGCTCAATCGTTGTCATGGGGACACCTTGCTGCAAGGTGTCCCCGGTCGTCCCTTGTCCGCAAAAGCGGAAAGAGGATCACATCCCGGATCGACGCGGAGTCCGTCAAGAGCATGACGAGCCGGTCGATGCCGATGCCCTCGCCAGCCGTCGGCGGCATCCCGCACTCGAGGGCGCCGATGTAATCCTCGTCCATCTCATGGGCCTCCAGGTCGCCGGCCTCCCTTTCCTTGAGCTGCATCTCGAACCTCCCGCGCTGGTCCACGGGATCGTTCAACTCGGAGAAGGCGTTCGCGATCTCCTTGCCGCTGATGTAAAGTTCGAAACGGTCCGTCAGCGAGGGGTCCGCGGCGTTCCGACGGGAGAGGGGCGAGACGTCCACGGGGTAATGGGTGACGACGGTCGGCTGGACAAGGTTCTTCTCCACCGTTTCATCGAAGATCGCCATCAGCACCTTGCCCGGCGGATCGCTCTCCCTCACCTCGATCCCAAGTTTCCGGGCATGGTCGGCCATTCGGGCGGCGTCGTCGAGGACGGCTGTTTCCACGCCGCCGATCTCCACGACGGCATCGCGGACGGTGAGCCGCCGCCAGGGGGGGGTCAGATCGATCTCTTTCCCCTGATAGCTGAACTGGAGTGAATTGAAGAGGTTCCGGGCGACAAAGACGAAGAGTTCTTCCGTCATCGCTATCAGGTCCTCATAGGTGGCATAGGCCTGATAGAACTCCATCATCGTGAATTCGGGGTTGTGGAAGGCGGAGATCCCCTCGTTCCTGAAGTTCCGGTTGATCTCGAAGACCCGCTCCAGACCGCCGGTGATCAGCCGCTTGAGGTAGAGTTCGGGGGCGATCCGGAGAAAGAGGTTCATCCCGAGGGCGTTGTGGAAGGTCTTGAAGGGGCGGGCGACGGCGCCGCCGGCCTTGGACTGCATCATGGGGGTTTCCACCTCCAGGAAGTCCCTCTCCTCCATGAACCGGCGGATCAGGCTGATGATGCGGCTCCGCTGGTGAAACACCTCGCGGACTTCGGGATTGACGATCAGGTCGAGGTGGCGCCGGCGGTAGCGGATCTCGACATCCGTGAGGCCGTGCCACTTCTCCGGCAGAGGGCGGAGCGATTTGGAGAGCAGGCGGAGGCCGTTCTCCTCCACGTCGATCGTGAGTTCCCCGGTCCGGGTCTTAAAGACCCGCCCTGCCAGCCAGACGATGTCGCCGATATCGAGCCGCTTGAACAACGCAAAGGCCTTCTCCCCCAACTGGTTTTTCCGGAGGAAGGCCTGGAGACGCCCCTTGCGGTCCATTATGCTGATGAAGGCGCCCTTGCCAAAATCGCGGATGGCCATCAGGCGGCCCGCCAGGGTGAATCGTTCCGTGACCTTTTCCAGCTCTTCGGGGGTCATCTGCCCGAAGCGTTCGCTGACCGAGGCCGTGGTATCACATACCTTGGCGTCGTTGGGATAGAGGTCGATCCCGTCGGCCTGCAGGGATTCGATCTTTTCTCTGCGTTTTCTCAGGAGTTCACTTTCTTCTTTTTCTGCTTGTTCTTCCATAAATTCCCCGTCTCGTATGTCTTTGTTATAAACCGGATTTGATTATATTTTTTTTCCGTATCCGTCAAGGAAGAACTTCTGATTATTTAAACCGAATCTTTCAGCTGCTGTATAAGCATATCCAACGGGCTTTTCGGCGCATTGGTCATATCTCGCATTACGTGTGTATAGATCATCGTCGTTTCTACATTTTTATGACCCAATAGTTCCTGAACCTCTCTGATATTCACACCATTCATCAGTAAATGCGTCGCAAAACTATGACGCAAGGTGTGCACCGTGGCGTGTTTGGGAATATCAAAGTCGTTAAAGTTTGCCTTCTCAGCCTGCGTGCAATAATCAAAAAACCGCTTTATCCATTGCAGATAGGTTCTCTCGGTGCTATATGAATAATGCTTGAGTCGGATCAATCGCTTTGTTTCTTTGAGGATATCAGGTATGAGGTCCGCAGATTTTTTAGGGGATATCTGATCGGGTTTGAGGCCGCGATAATGAAAATAGTATAGTCTTACGGCATCGTTCGCCTGTCTGATCTGCCAATCAGAAACATTTGGATCCGACTTCAGGGTTTCAAGAAAATCGACAACAGCATTTTCATTATATATATCCGAATTTGATTGTTTCTTCCGAGCATAGTTGAAAAATTTGTTTACCCATAAGGCGTAAAAAAATACATTTTTTTCAAGCGCAAGTTTCTTTTCAAGCAGAAACTTCTGAAAGTCTGGGAGTATGTCGCTTGCCTTAGTGTTATACAATTTTTCCATTTTTAACGAAGTTCGTTTTTGGTCGTTATTACCATATTATCCGAAATGATGCAAAGGGTATTCTTTTGTAATCATGGAAATATTTTCCTTTGAGCAGAGGAAAGTTTGTGTTACGATGATATAGGATAATCGGAAAAAGCGAAGTTCGTATATTAATTGTTCCCGAAGCGCTGCGCGCTTCGGGGGGAACGCGGCAGTTGAGCAGCGAACTCCTGATTTCCCCTCCGCTCCGCTGCGGGGAGAACCAGGAGTTCGAGACAGATGCCCTTCGGGCACTGCTCAACTGCCGCGTTAGGTAAAAGAAAAATGATGCGTTTCCCTCAGTGGATTGATATACTCTTTTCATGATTCAGAAAGTAGTGACAATCCATAAATTGCGTGAATCGTCCGGAAGTGACGATCTGGCATTTTGGCGCAGGCTGGATGCGTCGGAACGAATCGATGCCGTGGAAACTTTGCGCAGACAAATCTATGAAAATTCACCCAGACTTCAGAGAATTGCTCTCGTTGTTCAACGAGCGCGAGATTGAATACATCATCGTGGGGGCTTACGCGCTTGCCTACCATGGTGCCCCCCGCTTTACTGGCGATATCGATATTTACATCCGACCTACGCCGGACAATGCCACTCGCATCATCGAAGCTCTCGAATCGTTAGGTTTTGGTTCGCTTGGATTGAAGGCGGACGATTTCCAGAAACCGGAACAAGTTGTCCAACTCGGTGTCCCGCCTGTAAGAATAGATTTGATCGCCTCGATCACAGGCGTTTCCTGGGAACAAGCCGCTGCCGGCAAGATCGCTGGTAAGTATGGCGACATCAATGTCCACTACCTTGGCCTCGAGCAATTCGCCCAAAACAAACGGGCTACGGGCAGAAAAAAGGACCTTGCAGACCTTGAGGCGTTGGGAGAAGAATGATTTGCCGAATCGGGTAACCGGGAATTTTTCTCCCCCGGCCCCCACTCCACCCGGAATGTAGGTCCCTGCCTGAGCCGCCGCGCGCAAGGCAGGCGCACCAGACAATTCACAGGAATGTCTGCATTCCAGGAAAGAATGAAGATTGACAGCTTGAGTCCGTAACATCCTGTTTCGTGTTGCGGTCCGCGGGCGACTTATGTATGATCAGACAACCATGACGTTTAGGATAAGGAGGGGGAGATGATCAACAAGGCGATCCTGGTAGGCAGACTGGGGGCGGATCCAGAGGTGAGGTATACGCCGGATGGGGCGATGGTGACCAATTTCCGGATAGCAACGGACGAGCAGTGGAAGGATAAAAACGGCGAGAAGGTGCAGAAGACCGAGTGGCACAAGATCGTCGCCTTCGGGAAACTGGCCGAGATCTGCGGAAAGTACTTGGTCAAAGGAAAGCTGGTTTACCTGGAGGGGCGCATCCAGACCAGGGCCTGGGACGACAAGGAGGGAGTCAAACGTTACACCACCGAGATCGTTGCGTCCACTATGCAGATGCTTGATTCGAAAGGTCAGCGAAGCGCCGATGCATCGCCGGGAGAACCGCCGCACTCCCAGTCCGCGGCGGACACGCCTTTGTCCGAGGAGGACGTTCCCTTTTAGGTCCGAGGAGGACGTTCCCTTTTAGACGACTTCAGACCTTCTTTTCGTCGGTCTTCTTCTCGGCGGCCGGCGTGACGTCGATTTCGTTCGGCTCACGGGTGGCCTTCTTGAAGTTCTTGATGCCCCGGCCCAGCGCGCCACCGATCTCGGGGAGTTTACCGGCGCCGAAGATGATCAGGATGATCACCAGAATGATCAGCAGTTCGGGCATGCCTATTCCAAACATATGCTTCCAGCCTCTTTCTTTCTTTTCGTGGCGTTGATCTTAGACGATCGGCCATGCATTGTCAAACGTGAACTTCTTCAGGGCGATTTTCTCTCCGATCCCTTTTCCGGCAGACGCATGTGTATGATCTGACCCTGCTTTCCTATGCTTCCCAGGGGCTTCCCCTGGAAGGTGAGATTGATTCCCCCCGCATTGCCGATATCGAGATGGAAATAATCGGAGGCCATCCGTTCGATCTTGTCGCCTGGCTTGAGGAGGACCTGGTAGGCGGGGTTCCGGTCTTCCGTGATCCGGATCCAGGTGAGTTCGCGGGCCTCGATCACAAGATGGTACATCTTCCCAGCGGCGGGCGGAAGGATGGACTTTTCTGCCGGAGCCGGGGCCGATTTGGATGCCGTGATCTGGGCGGTGGCATTCGGGACGGCCGCTGTCTGGGCAGGTACGGGTATGACCTGTGCCGATGAAGGTGATTCCACGACCGGGGCGGGTGAAGGCGGTTTCCCGCCCTGGTCATAGAGGAAGATGGCAGAGACCAGGATGCCGGCCGCGATCACGGCAGCGAGGCTCATAAAAAGGAAACGGTAACGCCAGCCGGTTTCCGGCCAGGGTTTTCGAACCTCTGTCTCCTCCTGCGGCGGTTTCAGGCTTTCCAGATGCTTTTCATAGCGGTCGAGGATCGGTTTTTCATCGATACCGACGGCCCGGGCGTATTTCCGGATGAAATTTCGCGCATAGACGGGAGGCGGGAGGCGGTTATAATCGCCGTTTTCCACGGCCGTGAGATTGACGAGGCCGACCCGTGTCGTCTCGAAAATGGCCCGCAGGGAAAGCCCGCGGGCCTCTCGCATGTCCTTCAATTCCGGAAAGGTCTCCTGCGGAGGCGACGCTTTCTCTTCCGCCGGAATGTCTTTCTTCTCATCCATCGTTTTTCAGCCTCATGTAAACTGTGGATACTACTAACACCATTTCAGCGGCCGCGCAACAGAAAGATGCGGAACGTTGCGGCGCCGAGATGCGGGGCGGTGCAGTTCCTGCTGGTTTTTTATCTTTTTTTATGCTGATATGACGCCCCGACTCTGTAGGGGGGAGGAGGAGGACCATGCATCGATACCGGGAATTCATCGAGGCGACGGCCCGCGAGGCGGGGGCGCTTCTCCGGGAGCGGATCGACGACCGACATACCGTCCAGTACAAAGGAGAGATCAATCTCGTCACCGAGGCGGACCATTTCTCCGAGGCGCTGATTGTGGAAAGGATCCGCGGATCCTTTCCCGATCACGGCATTCTGGCAGAAGAATCCCCGGAGACGGCAAACGGCTCCGGTTTTCGCTGGATCATCGATCCGCTCGATGGGACGACGAACTACGCCCACGGTTATCCGGTCTTCTGCGTCTCCATCGCCCTGGAGGCGGAAGGGAAGATCCGTCTCGGCGCCGTGTACAACCCCATGCTGGATGAACTGTTCACCGCGGAGAAGGGGGCGGGCGCTTTTCTGAACGGCCGGCGTCTGAAGGTGTCCCAGACGGCGGAACTGTCCCGGAGCCTTCTGGCGACCGGGTTTCCGTACGACCTCCGGGAAGATCGGAACAACAACATCAATTACTTCGAGGCGATGGCGTTGAACACCCAGGCGGTCCGCAGGGCGGGTTCGGCCGCCCTTGATCTGGCCTATCTTGCGGCGGGCCGGTTTGATGGCTTCTGGGAGCTGAAACTGATGCCCTGGGACATGGCCGCCGGCTGGCTCCTCGTTGAGGAAGCGGAGGGCGTCGTGACCGACCTGCAGGGCGATCCCTTCGCTCTCCATTCTCCGCACATCCTTGCATCCAACGGCCTGATCCATGCCGAGATGTCCCGCCTGCTCGCCCGGACCGATCCCCTCTACAACCCCTGATTTTTTGATCTCGCGCCATTCGACGGGAATGCAACCCCTTTCCCTCCGTCCTTCTTGACCCGCAGGCAACGGGCCTTCGATGACGCCTTTCCGGGACGGTGAAAACCGCCTGGAACGGTCACACCGGACCCGCCTTGACAACCGGGAATGGATGGCTATATTGACGGCTTCATAAAAGTCGTAACACCGGTGAAAACCGGTGTCCAGTGTTTTTGTAACGCGTTGAAATCTCTGGATTCCGGTTTTCACCGGAATGACGATTCTTGGGCTTCTTCGACTTTTTGCGAGTCCGTCAAAAATGAAGTGGTCAACTCCTCATAGAGCCTCCGGCCGATCGTGAGGCCGCGGTCGATGAAATCCGGTCCGTATTCGCGTCCCGTCGCCGTCCGGAAACTCTCGCGGATCTTCCGGACCCCCTCGAGACCGGGGAGAAATCGGGGCAGGAGCAACCGGAGGGGGATACCGCGGGGGATGATCATCGCCCAGAGGGTTTCCGTAAAGTTGTCCGGTCCCCAGCGGAATTTGTCCGCATCATAGAGGGCATCGGAAAGGAGCCGCTCCGTGGGACCGGCTTCGGTCCGGAAGGGCCGGAAAGCCTCATGGTTCCGGATGGCGACGGCAATCCCTGCGCACTCATCGTCCTGAATCGGGAAGGAAGTTAGAAGTCTGGCCGCCTCGTCCGCACCCCGCTCGGCGTGGTCCTTCTCCGCCCGCCGGATGTCGTGGAGGAGGCCAGCCAGGTGGGCGAGGAGGACCAGACGCCGGACACGGGCGCCGGGAAGTCCGCCTCCTTCCTCGATGAGGATCAGGGCGCCGACATCGATGGCCACCTTCCGGACGTGGATGAGACCGTGGCCGAGGCAATCCCCCTGTTCTTCCGCGAGCCGGATGCCGGCCGCGACGAGCGGCTCGGCGGCGAACAGTTCCCGGGAGAGAGCCACCTCCCGTTCCCTCTCCAGATAGAAACGGGGCGTCCCGACCTCAGCAGCGATCTTCCGGGACAGATCCATGGCCCGACGGTATTCCGGATCCGTCAACCCTTTTACCTCCGTTCCCACAGGATGACTTCGATGATAAACCGGATCTTTCCAGGCGATTCAGGTCTTATCGCCACATCTCCCGCTTCCGGGTGATCCCCGGAATGATTCCCCCCTGCCTTCCCTTCTCCTTCTCCGTTTCCGATGGAACGTCTTTCCCCTTTATTCCTCCGGGATGCCGCAGAGGCGCTTCGCCGCCGCCTGTTTTTCCTTTAGGTTCACCCCGCGGGCGATCATCACCCGCTGCGCCTGCGGCGAGCCCGCCCCGTGCATCGATTCCGTCAGGTAGCCGACGGCCGCCGCCCCGAGCGTCAGATTCTCGATCAGCCGGAGGATCCGCATCCGGTGTTCCGCCGGAACGTCGGCCCGGCCCCGGCAGTACTTCTCCAGCCAGCGGCCGGTCTCCGGGGCTTTCAGGTCCTTTTCCGAAGGCAGGGTGACGAGGAGCCCCCCGGCGATGTCTTGGGCGAGCCGTGCGATTTCGTAGGGAAAGCGGGTCACGTTCTGCTTGTGGACGTTGGCGAGGAGCGTATCCACCATCCAGGTGCCGCTCGCCTCGCGGTGACCCTCGGCGGCGCAGGCGATGCAGCCGCAGTAGAGGGTCTCGTTCAGGTGGTTCATCTCGATGATCTTGTCGCGGATGTGCGACGCCTTCGCGACGCCGTTGTACTCCGCCGCCGTCTGTGCGGCGCCGATCAAGACGTCCCCCACCCCGACCTTGCAGGCGTAGCTCTGCCGGTGATACGAGGCGAACTGCTCGACGAGACCGCCGGAGAATTCGTGCTCGCCGCAGAGGAAGACCCGCTCCCACGGGACGAAGACGTCGTCGAAGACGACGAGGGCCTCATGGCCGCCGAAGAAAAGGTTCCCCCGGTCAAACGTCCCCCCCTCGATCTTCCGGGTGTCACAGGACTGGCGGCCGAGGATATAGGTGATCCCCGGAGCGTCGCTGGGGAGCGCGAAGGCGACCGCGTAATCCCGGTCCGCCTCCCGCATCGCGACCGTCGGCATGACGATGATCTCGTGGGAGTTCACCGCGCCGGTTTGATGGGCCTTCGCCCCGCGGACGACGATCCCGTCCGTTTGCCTTTCCACCACGCGGAGGTAGATGTCTGGGTCCGCCTGGGCGTGCGGCGGCAGTGAGCGGTCTCCCTTCGGGTCGGTCATCGCGCCGTCGCAGGTCAGGTCGTTCTCCTGCACGTATTCCAGGTACTTCAGAAAACGGCGTTGGTAGTCCATTCCGCGACGGGCGTCGAGGTCGTGTGTCGTGATCGACAGCGCGTTCAGGGCGTCCATCCCGACGCAGCGCTGGAAGCAGCAACCCGTGAGCGATCCGAGGAGACGTCCCATTTTGCTCTTCTTCATCAGGTCGTCGGCGCTCTGGTGGATGTGGGTGAAGCGGTTGATCCGCCGGCCGGTGAGGTGGGATGTCGCCGTCATGATCTCCGCGTATTCCGGCCGGTGGGCGAGGTCATAGGTCAGCGCGACGGCGTTCATCGACGGCCGGATCAGGGGGTGGTCTACGACGTTTCGGACCTGCTCCCCGAAGAGGTAAACCGTCAGGTCCAGTTTCCGCAGGCTCTCCTCGTACAGACTTCCCGTCATCATAATGGTGAACCTCCCGTCTGGTATTTGTTTTCCGTCAGACGTTCCGACTCAGCCCTCCTGCGGCGATGGTATTATACGCCGGATCGAACCGTTTTTGCACCCGTTTTCGTGTATCGCGGTTTCTGCCTCACCGAAGAATAAAAATGGCGGATTTCCGCCCCAAAATGTGCTAACAAGATCACGCCGGTTCGGATCGATAGGTTTGAGACAAGCGGGATATTCCGGCTCGATCGACTCAGGGTTGAAGAAAGGAATTTGCTGATATGGACCAGACCACCTCACCTCTTCCGTCCGATTTCATCAGGGACATTATCGACGACGACATGAAAACCGGCAAGCTCCGGGGGCTTGTGGCCACGCGCTTTCCGCCCGAACCGAACGGCTACCCCCACATAGGACACGCGAAATCGGTCTGCCTCAATTTCGGAATCGCCACCCAGTACGGCGGAACCTGCAACCTGCGCCTGGACGACACGGACCCCAGCGGGGAGAGTATGGAATACGTCGAGTCTATCATCCGGGACGTGAAGTGGCTGGGATTCGACTGGGGGGACCGCCTCTACTACGCCTCCGGCTACTATGAAAAACTCTACCAGTACGCTCTAAAGCTCATCCGCAAAGGTCTGGCTTACGTCTGCGACCTGAACGCGGACGAGATCCGGGAGTACCGGGGCACCCTGACAGAGCCGGGGAAGGAGAGCCCCTTCCGCAACCGTTCAGTGGAAGAGAACCTGGATCTGTTCGAGCGGATGCGGGCCGGGGAATTTGCGGACGGAACGCGCGTCCTGCGGGCGAAGATCGACATGTGCTCCCCCAACGTTACGATGCGCGATCCGATCATATACCGGATCAAGAAGGAGAGCCACTATCGGACGGGCGACGCTTGGTGCATCTATCCGATGTACGACTTCGCCCACTGCCTCTCCGATTTCATCGAGGGGATCACCCATTCTATCTGCACGCTGGAGTTCGAGAACAACCGGCCCCTGTACGACTGGTTCCTGGATCAGTTGGTCGAGAGGTCCCGTCCGCGGCAGATCGAGTTCGCCCGCCTGAACCTGAGCTACACCGTGATGAGCAAACGCAAGTTGCTGGAGCTGGTGGAGAACAAGGTCGTTGCCGGCTGGGACGACCCGCAGATGCCGACGCTTTCGGGGATGCGCCGAAGGGGCTTTACCCCCGAGGCGATCCGGAAATTCTGCGAAAAGATCGGCGTCTCCAAGAACGACAGCCTGATCGATATGGCGCTTCTGGAGAACTGCGTCCGGGACGACCTGAACGAGAAGGCGCTCCGCGTGATGACCGTCCTCCGGCCGCTCCACATGGTGATCGACAACTATCCGGAGGGGCATGTCGAGATGTTCGACTGCCCCTATCACCCGAAGAACGCTGAGATGGGTTCCCGGAAGGTCCCCTTCTCCCGGGAACTGTTCATCGAGCAGGACGACTTTATGGAGGTTCCGCCGAAGAAGTTCTTCCGTCTCGCCCCCGGCCGGGAGGTGCGCCTCCGCTATGGCTACTTCATCCGTTGCGTCGATGTCGTGAAAGATCCAGCCACCGGCGAGGTCGTTGAAGTCCATTGCACCTATGACCCCCAGACGCGCAGCGGTTTCGCCCCGGACGGCCGGAAGGTCGATGCGACGCTCCACTGGGTGTCGGCGGCCCATGCGGTTCCGGCCGAGGTCCGACTCTACGACCGCCTCTTTTGCGTTCCCGATGCGCTTTCGGAAGATGGCGATTTCACGGCCTATCTGAACCCGAAATCGCTGGAAATCCTGAAGTCCTGCCGGCTGGAGCCGAGCCTTGCGGCCGCTGTGCCGGGAGACCGGTTCCAGTTCGAGCGTCTCGGCTATTTCTGTGTGGATTCGGGGGATTCCTCGGAGAAGGCCCCGGTCTTCAACCGGACCGTGACCCTGCGGGACGCCTGGGCGAAGATCGCAGAGAAGGGGAAGTGAAATCCCCGGCCGCGACGCCACAGGTCCGCAGATTGCCGTCGTTGCTGCGAGAGCTCTGCATGTTAAATATACGAGGGATAAACCATATTTCAAACTGCTTCACATTTTTTCGATTTAAAGAACGCTTGCGGTTTCCTGGGGCCTGTATTCGGGAACGATTTCCTGGAGTTTCTTCTTGATCGCCGCGGCATCGAAACGATCGGCCGCTACATACAACTCTGTTAGTTGCGCATCCAACTTGGCGGAAGATTCCTGCCGGGACCCGGATAAGCCGCTCTGGCCGCCGGCGTGGAGGACCATGATCTTTTCGTGTTCCGTCGGAACAATCCCTTCCCCGACGGTAATCAACTCCTCGTAAAGTTTTTCACCGTCCCGGAGGCCGGTAAAGATAATCTTCACATCCGTATCGGGCTCCCGCCCGGAGAGCCGGATCAAATCCCTTGCCATATCGGCAATCTTCACCGGTGTCCCCATCTTCAAGATAAATATTTCTCCCCCCTGCCCCATCGCCCCGGCCTGGAGGATCAACTGGGCGGCCTCGAGAATCGTCATAAAAAACCGTGTAACCTCAGGATGGGTAACCGTTACGGGTCCTCCCTGCTCGATCTGATGTCGGAATATGGGAATCACGGAGCCCGAAGATCCTATCACATTGCCGAACCGTACGGCCATAAAACGGGCGCCCGCGCCCTGAAAGGTATTTAGAAGCAGTTCCGTCACCCGTTTGCTTGCTCCCATGACGTTCGACGGACGGACGGCCTTGTCTGTGGAAACGAGCACGAACCGCTCCGTTTCATGTTTGCGGGCCGCTTCCATGATGACGCGGCTGCCGATGATATTGTTGAACACCGCCTCCCAGGGATTCTTTTCCAGCATGGACACATGCTTATACGCCGCCCCATGAAAAACCACATGGGGATGGTATTTTTCGAAGACGGATGCCACGAGTCTTTCATCCTGGACCCGGCTCAGCACCGCTTCGCATCGGTCGAAGTGCATTTCGTTGCGAAGCTCCAACGCGATGTGAAAAAGGTTTGCCTCGTTTGCATCCAACAGGATCAGCATTTGCGGTTGGAATCGAACAATCTGCCGGCACAGCTCAGACCCGATCGATCCCCCGCAACCTGTTACCAGGACGGTTTTGCCATCGAGATAGCCCCGGATCCCCCCCATGTCGAGCTGCACCGGCGAACGTCCCAGGAGGTCCTCATAATTGACGTCTCTCAGGGCCTTGATACTGACCCGACCGTCAATGATCTCGCCGATACCCGGCAAGGTCTTGTAGGCAATATGGCAGGCCTTGCAGGTATTGGCAATCCGGCGTATCTGATCCCCCGTAGCGGAAGGTATGGCAATCAGGATCTCCTTGATATTTTCGTCTTCAACAATCTTGGCCAGTTTGTTCAACGACCCCAGAACCGGGATACCGTGAATCGATCGGCCGTGCTTTTTCCGGTCGTCATCAATGAAACCAACGACGCGATGGAGGAGATGATCGTTTTCTATGATTTCCCGCAGTATCTTCTCTCCGGCGGACCCGGCGCCGACGATGAGGATGTTCTTGCGCTGGGCGGTCGGGACGAAGACGGCATGGCCATTCCTGTCCAGTCTGACATAGAGAGTTCTGATGACCATGCGCAGACCGCCGGTCAGCAGAAAAGTCAAACCGCCGTCCATCAGAAAGATCGCCCGGGAATACCCCTCAAATCGATAGGAGATGATGATGAAGGCCATGATCAGGAGCGTCGCTGTAGTCGAAGCCTGCAAGAGCCTCCAGAAATCCCTGGTGCTCGTATAACGCCACATCCCTTTGTAAAGACCGAAAAGGAAGAAGATGCACAGCTTCAGCAGGATCACCATGACCAACATCCCCTTGAGCTGCCCGGCAAAGTAGGCATCCAGCGAGAATTCGAAACGGAAGAGATAGGCAAGGGTCAGTGCCGCGGCGAAGAGGAGCGCATCGCTTAGGAGCATCAGATAAAAATGGGCGTTTTTCAACTGCATCTTCATGACGGGTTCACCTTATTGACACTTTTTATTTGCGATTTTACGGATATGGGCCGTCAACAGCGTGAAGCCGACGAAACACACCGTCAGGAAAATCAAGACGGCCGGCGACCCATAGGAATATGCAATAAGGACGCCTGCACCGATCGCCATTTGTGCAGCCGCGTAGACCGAGGAGATCTTCCAGTGGTCGATACCGAACTCATTGACCAAAAGCTGGTACAAGTGACGGCGGTGGGACTGGATAAAATCCTCGTGGTTCTGCAAGCGGACCGTCATGGTCGTCAATTCATCCGCATAAAAAGGGAAAAGTAAGGCCGCAAAACAGACCATCTCCAGATAATTCCGGGAAAGCGTCACCACCAGGCCGGCATAGACGAACCCCAGGAGAATGCTGCCCACATCCCCCATGAAGACCCTGGCCCGGGGCATGTTGAACGGAAGATACCCCAGGCAGGCCAGGGAAACGCATATCGAGAGCAGCGACAGGGCGTTCTGGAAGGCATCGGGGAGCGGACGATACAGGGTATAGACGCCCAGCAGCCCGAAGCCGATCACCCCGCTTATACCGGCAATGCCGTTGATGCCATCCATAAAATTGTAGAAGTTCGTCGTCCCGATAATGAAAATGAAAATTAAGGGCAGGATGAGCAGGAACAGGAAGGGAGAAAACCCAAACATGGATAAGGCATATTGCGCTGTCAGACGGGGCAGCAGGGGAAAAAGGAGGATGAGAGTGGAAAAGACCTGGACAACAAGACGGAATTTCACCGATATTCGGAAATAATCCCCGAAAAAGCTCACGGCAGAGATGAGGATCGCGGCAAACAGGAAGGTCGTCGGAATCCGGAGCGTGAGGCCCGCCATGATGAAGGCCGCCAGGATCCCCACCCCGCCGCCGCGGGGTGTCGGAATGGTGTGGGAGCTGCGTTCGTTGGGGGTGTCCAGCAGGCGCTCCCGGAACGGCATTCCGGCGATGAGCCAGGCGCCCACGGCCCCCAAACCCGCACAACTAAAAAAAAGCAGAGCTGTCCTATATTGAGCGACCAGTTCCACCAGTTGAACGAAGAACGTCGTCAGATCATAAATCATATATCGCCCGACTGCCTCATCTCGGCCACGGTCTCCCGCCAGCCCGCCGCCAGATTGTATTGCGGGACAAAACCGATCTGCGTGTAAAAACGCCTCCCATCCACGGCCATATCCTCCGTGTACTTATCGACCGTCGCCCGTACGATGGGCGAGTGCAAACCGCAAACCCGGGCGCAATCCTCCAGGAGACCCGCCAGGCAGCGAACGGGACCCGCGGGTAACGTCAAACGCGGCGACCTGCTGCCGAGGGCGTCGCAGAGGGTCTCGATGATGGCTTTCATGGTGTGGAACTGTCCGTCCGTAACGTTGAAAATCCGGCCAGCTGCATCCGGATGGATGGCAGCCAATACAGCAGCGCGTGCCACATCCTTGTCATAAACCAATGTGCGCCTGTTGGATCCATTCCCGACCGGTATGAAGCGGCCTCTCGCCAGAGATTGCACAAGGCGCTGATAATTCCCCTTAATTCGGCAGCCATACACTGCACCGAGGCGCAAGACAGCCCCAATCCGCGCGCCATCCACACCTCTGGCTTCCAGCACGATTTTTTCCGCCGCAAGCTTGGTCCGGGCATAGAATGTATCGGGGCAAGGTGGCGTATCTTCCGTCAATATCCGGCCATTGGACTGCCCATAAACGGCAATCGTGCTGAAGAACACAACACGTCTGACGCCGGCCTGAATAGCTGCTGCAACCACGGTCGAAGTTCCCCCCACATTAATCCGTTCATATTTTTCTTGCAGGGCAATTGGCGGGTTTACAACATGCAGCAAAGCGGCCAGGTGAATAATCGATTCAGCGCCCTGTATGGCCGCGCGTACGGCTGATACATCGGTTACATCACCAATGAGCGTTTCCACATCATCAGGCCAAGCACTCACCGGTGGTGGATCGATTGACAGGGTGCGGATGGAATAACCCGCGGCACGGAAGGCTTCAACCACAAGCGGTCCGACAGCGCCGGTGGCCCCTGTCACAAGAACGGAAGGCCGGCGCTTCGCTACAGCCACTTCCAACCCCACTTGTTGAAATAACGGCACATGCTGACGATAAAGATCATCGTCATCCTTATATTCTTATGGGACTCCCGTGTCCAGTAATGAATCACGGCGGCTTGGGGGCAATAAACGGTTCTTGAGCCGTTCTGCTGGAATTTACGACTCAAATCAAAGTCTTCCAGGTACAAGAAATATCGGTGATCAAAACCGGCCAATGTTTTCAGCACATTGGTGCGGCAAAGCATGAACGCGCCGGTCATCACCTCCACATCGCATATCTCATCGTATCCCACATCCCTCATCTCGTAGTGATCCAGACGCCGCCTGAACAGAGGATCAAAGAGGTGCGGCATGAAACGACGAATAAAAAAATCCATGACACTGGGGTAGCGCTTATTAAGGTATTGATCCGAACCATCCTCATTCAATATCCGCGGGCAGACCATTCCCACGTCCGGATTGTTTTCCATGAATGTGATCAGGGAACGGATGGTTCCCGGCGGAATCAGGATATCGGGGTTGAGCACAAGGTGGTATTTTGACGGTTTTACCTTGAAAATCGCACGGTTGTGTGCCATGCCATACCCGACGTTTTTACCGTAAGAATGGTAAGATACCGGCAGCCCGTCGAATGCGGAACGCAAATCGGTTGTGGGAGAATTGTCAACAATCGTCAGTTGTACGGAACATTCGGTATCCAAAAAACTCGCGGCGGTTCTTCTGACCACTTCCGGAGGATTATTGTAAATGACCATTGACGCAGTGCAGTCGTACAAAATACACCGATTTCTATCATCTTCCGCCATTGAACCATTTCCTCTCACCCTGCCGCGGCCGGCAGCTTTCGGAGTCTCATGCTCCAGTCGTTCGCCGAGACCTTTTCGCAACTTGGAAATCGGGTCCCGGAAGCGCGCATTGGATATTTTTCGGGGTCCCCTGCCCCCTCAGAGGAGGCACAGGGTCGAAAAATGTCCAGCTCGCGCAGGGATCTCGATTTCCAAAGGTCTCTCACCAGAAATTGATTCTATTCCATGCTTCCCTGTTGTGGGTGATCGTCGCAGGGATTCTTGTCCCTGCGACCTTTCAAGCGGTGCATCAGCGCCGTCCGGTCCAGCAGCCCCCATATATAGGAATCGTCTGCTGTTCTGCCGTCCTGAATCTGCCGGCGTTTTATTAAGGCCCGCTTTAACCCTTTCAGGGCATCCTTTTTCGCCCTGAAATAATCAATTCCCCGCCCATGCGCGACGAAGTAGCAAAGAGCGGCGATATTGTAGATCATGTGGGGAAAGATCGTTCGGGGAATCAGTCGCGCCGGCATATTCTGAATATAGACCCATTCCAGATTTCGATGGCCGTAGTAAACCGAGAGGGGCGAGTCATGAACAAGGCTGCCGCTCCCCCTGTGATAAACAAGGGCTTCCGGTACATAAAGGCATTTGTAGCCCTTCAACTGTGCCCGAAAACTTAAGTCAACATCCTCATAGAGGAGAAAAAAATCCCCGTTAAAAAGTCCGATATCCTTAAGCATGGATGTCCGGTAGAGCGCCGCGCCGGCGCAGGCGCCGAAGATCCATTCCCGCCGGCGGTAATGCCCGGCCGGCTCACCGCGGCCGCGCAGGAGTCCCGCACCGGCCCTCGTATACCCGTCACCGCAGCGGTCGATCACTTCCGGCCGATCGTAATAGAGCATCTTGGAGGCGGCAAAACAGGCCTCTTTCGTCTGCTCCAGGGCCTCGACGAGAGACTCAAGCCAGCAAGGATCCGCTACGGCATCGTTATTCAGAAGCGCCGCATAAGGCGTCGTCAGATCTCTCAAAGCGCAATTGTTGGCCCCGGCAAAACCCCGGTTTTCCGTCAGGGTAACCACCTTAACTTCCGGGAAGCGTTCACGGACGAGCGCCGGGGAACCGTCGGTGGAACCATTGTCGACCAGGGTGACCGAAAAGGACCGGTAGGTCTGCCTCCGGAGGCTCTGCAGACAATCCTCCAGGAATGCCTTCCCGTTCCAGTTGACGACAATAATTCGAACTTGTTCAGACATAGGGGAAATAATCAGGAAGTTTTCTTGAGATCATGAACATAGAGCGTTTCGCCGTCCCGTCCTGATCGTCCGGCCAAGCCATGGCCGATACCCCTCAGGATCTGAAACAGGCTTCGCAGGCGCTGCTTCTCGTAGAGAAGAATCAGAAGCAGGATCTTTATCAAGACGATCTGGTTCCTCCGGCGCCAGGAACGCTGGGATTCCCGGTATTGACGGTGAAGAAGGAGGGCGTTTCGGAACTGGTAATACCGCCGCAGCGGCGGGTGATGGGTGGGATGGACCTTTTCGCCCAGAAATAACCGTTCATTGAGGCGGCCCAAGCGATGAAGCATTTCCGCCGAAGGCACCTCGATGATTTGATAACCGAGGGTTCTCAGGCGGAGACAATACTCTATATCGACATAATCGATGAAAAGCCCTTCGTTGAAATACCCCGCCACGCTGAAAGCCTGTCGGGAAATGAGACTTCCCGATGTGATCACATGGATCACCTCCCGCCAGGACCGATCTGCGGCCGGATCCGTCCGGGAGGTGCTGTCGACGCAGGTTGTCCGGGGACCGGCGACCATCAGCTTCTCCGGATGGGGATGGGATTTCCAGACCGTCAGCAACTTTTCCACCATATCCCCGGCGGGCAGACTGTCCTGATCGAAGGTGACGATCCAGGAACAATCCCCCTCCTCCGCCAGGGCTCGGCGGATTCCCTGGTTGAGGGCGGCGGCGACTCCGAGATTCTCACCGTTGCGGATACAGGTCACGCTTTCCCTCACGCCCAGCGCCCTCTCCAGATTTGCTCCGAATTCCCCCGTGGTGCCGTTGTCTACGACGATCACACGGGAAACCTGTGCGGCGATCTTCTCCAGCCGCTCCGGGAAATCCGCATCGGGAAAGAACGTGATAACGACGGCGCAAACCCGGTCGGGGGGGGCGACGGAAAAGGATCGGTCCGGTGTTGTCATCTCCTGAGATACCCTGGACGTTGCGATGGCCAAGATTTCGGGTGACAGAATGGCATCAATTACCAAGCCGCAATCAAATCGTCAAGAAAGGGAAATTGGCAAGAACTGTCAGTATAGTATGGCATGTAACTTTTCCCTCGAAGCCCGACCATTGGATTGGCGACAAACTGTTCGGTTAATATGATCAATGTTTCGGCGATCGCGTTTGGAGTTAGCACCGGGAGAGAAACAATATTTTCATGAAATGCGGACAGATTTTTATTGGCATAAGCATTGGTCAGCGTGAGCAGTCCGGAATGCGCCATTTCCAATGGAGGATAACTGGGATGCGGAGAAACCATGAAAGAAATTCCTATGGCGCTTTCGGACAGCAATTCCGCATATTTTTCCAAAGACAGCTTTCCTAAGGATTTCAGGATCATTCCGTTGCCTAAATCAACGGCCGGGTGTTTCTCCCCCACAGAGGTCAATTGCCAGTCGCCGGGCAAGGGCTGCAACAAAACCCATTCTCTCAATGCTTCGATGATCAGCGGAAAACAATTTCTATCCACGGAAGGCCTGCCGTATATCACGATCTTTTTCTTCCGTGAAGCGCGGTTTCGGTCCATACATCGCTTTAAATGTTCATTCAATTTCGGCTCGAAAAAATACTCTTTAAAAAAGACGTAGTTTCTTTCGTTAAAATAATCCTTCAGCAGGGAAGAGTTGAAGACCGCGATCGTGGGTATCCCGGATTGATAGGTGGCCTCCGCCAAAGCAAAACCGCTCGACCAATTGTAAAAACTTGGTTCGAAATCCTGAATGATATAAACCATTCTGTAATGATTTTGCCCGAACAACTTTATTTGTTGTTGGATCATTTTTTGTGAGCGATAAGCAGTCCACCAGGCAGAGGCAATAAATTTGTCGTTTTTTGTCACAAAGACACTTGGCTTTCCGTAGTCCTTCAAAAGAATGAGCTGCCTTTTTGAGAGGTTATCCTCATCGGCCGAAGAGAGCGAATAGTCGCGAAATCTCTTCAACGCCTCTTTATCGGGTAAGGCATTGGTAATGATGAGTCGAATTTTACAGTCCGCATGGACCTTTTGGATGATCTCATCAAACAGCCTTAAGGCGGTGTATGCGCCTCCAAAAAAATGCTCTCTATTGATGGATGGCAGTAAGAGGTTGATCCTTTCAAAATCATATTGACTTTTCCTGACTGATATCGGCGTGATATCAGGAATTGAAAACGCTTTTTGCCCCCGTGTCCTCGAATACATTCCATAAATCTTTCGGGCGGTCTGATTCCGAGACAAGAAAGCGATCGGAACCGACGTCCGTCTTTTCTTCAGAGCGGCAATAATAGGATCAATGATTCTTACCATCTCAAAGCCGGCGTGGTTGTGCTTAATGACAAATTCATATTAAAGAAAGGATCGCCTGTTTCCCAGTACTTATTATAATATACTTTGGACATTTCGAAATCGCCATTCGGTATGTTGTCCGGTATTCTCGTCTTTGACTCAAAATGAAATAATCTCACAAAAGGGTCATAAATATTATACAGTCCCATTTCATGCGCGCGTATGCAAAGAGCTACATCGCTGCCGCACACTATAAATCTTTCATCAAACCCACCGATTCTATTCATCGTTTCTCTCGATACGGCCATGCAAGATCCCGTGACGGCTAATACGTTTCTTTTTACCATTGGCGAAACAAAAGGGGACATGGTGTGATTCGGCTTCATCCCTTTAAATAGATGGTCAGCCCATCCGCCAAGTCCGACCACCACGCCCGCATGCTGAATAGTGCCGTCTTCATACAGCAGGAGCGGGCCGACAACTCCGACATCCTTCCGAATTGCCTGTTCTGCCAATCTTTCGATCCAATCATTGGAAATAACCTGAGTGTCATTATTCAAAAAAATAAAGACATCGCCCTTTGTTTCCGACACCCCTTGATTGTTCAGCCGTGACCAGCAAAAAGGATATGAGGCATCAATCACCCTGACATTGGGATGCTCTGTTGCGATATCCTTAAAGTAAATCTGAGCCTCCGGTTTTTCGGAATTATTATTCAAAATCAATATCTCATAATTTATATAACTCGATTTGGTTAATATACTGCTGATACAGTTCTTTAAGTAACTTATTCCATCCTTTGTCGGTATGATAATACTGACCAATGGATTACTGTCAAGACAGAATTTTGTATCATATACGAATTGATATTGACTTTCTTTTACATAGGCTCTTTTCCCGAAATATCTTTTCAGATGCTCTTCGACTGCTCTTAATCCGGATGATTGAGCAAGCGGCTTTGCATTAGAATCAACAGAGGTTGAAGTTTCAATCTCCCGCCAGCTATATAAGACCTTTGGAATATGGTGTATTCTATTCGATTTTTCTGTTGCCCTCAGGATCAAATCATGGTCTTGGGCTGCTTCAACCCCTTTTCGAAAGCCATTGATGCTTATATATGTTGCTTTTTTGATCACCATCAAATGGCAGATATAGTTTTGAGCCCTTAAAAGATCCGGAGACCAATCCGGCTTAAAAAAAGGTTTGGACCGGACGCCTCGATGATCTATTCTATCTTCATCAGAATAAAGCAAATCAGGATCAATCGCGTTGATCGCTTTGACGACTTCATATAAAGCGTCTGTTGTAATGACATCATCGTCATCCAGCAGGGCAATATATTCACCCGTCATCATTTGTATCGCATCGTTCGATGCTCCCGAAATCCCCTGATTTTGATCGGAAAACTTTATTTTGATTTTGGGATGGCATACTGATCTCAAATAGTTTATCGTCTCTGGATTCGATGAACAATCATCTACAATACACAGTTCCCACTTCTCATAGATTTGTTGTTTTACAGACTCAATGGCCGGCTTCAACCATTGAGGCGCTACGTTAAAAACAGGCATAACGACGCTTATCTTTGGGTGACATTTGAATCCGGAAATCTCATTTCTTATTTTGTCTATTTTTGTTGGAGTCAGGCTTTGTTTCTTCAACCACTGACCATAATCATTTTCTGCGTATCCAAAAGGCCCAAGAATCTCGCCAAAAATCTTCTTATGCATGGATCGTGCGAATGGGCGAAGGTGGAGTAATCTACCCAATACCTTGATAAAAAAAAGCTGTTGCATGAACTCGATACGGTTTTTCACGATGATTTCCGAAAAATTGATCTCAATCGGGTGACATGTCCTGTCATGGCAACAGGGGGACCTTTTTCCAGCCGTCACTCTGCGTGAACTCCCGGGAGGCAAAGCACCATATGACAAGCTTTTTCGCCTTCCAGTATTGAGGATCTCTCTGCGCGCGCCGCAGCAGGTTCACGCGCGCCGGTGTGGCGCCGGAGCCTCGCACGCCAGCCAGATCCACCGAAAAACCCAGTTCCAGCGCCAGTTGATCGGACAAGCCCGCATCGCGGGTGTGCATGTCCTCCCCGGCATGAAAGACGAGATTGTGGCTGTCGCCGACGAGAATGATCGGGCTTTTCTGATCGGGGGCGATCGACTTCAGTGCCTCCGCACTGCCTGTCCCCACCTGGCGGACCGACAGAATCTCTCGGGAAAGGTTCTTGTCCCCCAGGGCCTTCCAGAGATCCCCCTCAATGGGCAATAACTTCCAGGCAGCCTGATAGGCCGACTTCGGGACCGTCTTCAGCCAGGGTCGGCCCTGGATTTCCTCGCGGATTCTCCGGGAGGCCAGAACACAGCCATTTCCCGACCAGTGGGTATCCTGCTTGCAGAAGAGGGCCCCCTCCCGGTGAAAACGATTGGCCAGAAACAAAGAGGTCAGGTCGAGAACTTGGATGCCCTCTTTCCGCAGAAGCTGATAAAAGGCCTGCGGCTCCGTGTCGATGCGCACGGGCGGATTTTCACGGGAAATCGCCAGTTGATCGGACAGGAAATCGGGATACACGACGCTTTTGGGAGGGACGGGGACCAGGAGCAACTCGATGCCCATCTTCTTCAGCTGACGGTAAAAATCGACGATGGCAGGAAGTGGATCTGCAAATTCGGGTTTGGTCGCCCTGCTGACTTTTGCAGATGCCTGGCCCCAGAAGCGCCCCGCCGAGACGAAGCGCAGCTCCGGACCGAAAAAGAGCCATCCCTCCTTGCCGGGAACGGCGATGGTTCCCTGCTGCTCCGCCGATCGGGCCAGGGAGGCATACTGGTCGACCGTCTTCCGGACGGCATCCGCCTCCGCGGCAAAAGAGGTCGCGGCGACAGCCCAGAAGCCGATACCCGCCAGGACTACAAAAATACCTTTTCTTTTCATCTTCTTTTACGCCTCTTCGAAAGGGATCCGCCTCTCATTTTTTCACGGCCTCGCCCCAGCAGGGTTCCACAAGCTGCAGGGCCGTATCGTCCAGTTCGCTGCGGTTGATCCCCTCATATCGGTCGGCTACATCGGACCAGGCCATCAGACGCAGTGCCACCGACTCTCCCGGCCGGTACCGCGCCGCCGGCGTCCAGACATTGTCCGTCATGCTTCTCATATAGACCATTGCGTCCGTCTCTGTGAGAGAGCGCCCGTCCGTCTCCAGATCCGCCAGGTGGATCGCCATGACATGATCCTTATAGGCCACCGTACCCGGCCTCGGCACGGCGGAGACCGCCTCGATCCTTCCCCGGACGATCCTTTCGCCCCCCGGAGGAAGCGCCAGATACCTCGTCTGCGGAGGCGTCCCCGGTTTCAGGTCGATCCGTTTCCAGTTTCCCACGGCCAGTTCCCGGATGGCGAACTGATAAATCACCAGCCGCTTTCCCTCCAGACGATCCCGTCCTCTGGCCATCTCACCGGCAAGAAATTCCCGGGTGGCATACGAACCGTTGTCGTTGCGCGTGATGCGATCCAGCGGCCGTTGCAGCGCATAGCTGAGCTGCTCGACAAAACCGGCACCTTCACCCCATCCCATGGCTTCGAGAGAATAGATGTTGCTGAAACTGTCGCCGAGCACAAGCACATCCGCCGTCTTCTGCGATTTCCAGGGTTCCTGACCGTTCTTCTCAAAGACTTTTCGGATCGAAGCCTTCTCCCGGGGAAAGATCCGCTGCTTCACAGGCAGATCCAGCATAACGGCCAGATCGCCGAGCTGGGTCATCCCGAATCTTTCCGTACGGTAACCCGGATCAGGCACCGTGGGAAGAAGAACTTGCTCCTGAATAAAATCCTTCAGCTTTTCCGCCGCCAACTCCACGGCCTCGGGCCGCCAGTGGGTATCGGTCGCGAGATACTGCGCCTGACCGCTCCGCGCTTTCGCCCCCATCAGCGCAGGCGCCGCATCGAAGACGAGAACACCGTTCCGTTCCATTTCCTCCTTGAAGCGTTCATAAGAGGGGTTCTGCAGTTCCGTCTGCCGCCGACCATAGCGCCGGGTCAGCTTCTCCGGGTGAATCATCGCCTTGATCGGTGTCGGCATGATAATCAGGGCGATTCCCCGCCGGGCGAGCTGCTCTTTCAGATGGAGGATTGCAGCACGCGGATCGGGCTCGGTGGGCGTGGCCCATTCACTGCCCGCCGCCGCGCGCTTCCGCAACTGGACGGGATGGAGAAAGGGAGGCCCCGACAGATAATCGACTTCGGGCCGGTAAAAGAGCCAGGGCCTCTCACCGCAGTATGCTTTCTCATTCCCCGCGCCGAGCCATGCCGTCAGGACATGCTGGGTCTTTGGACGAATCCATTTCCCGATGACGGACTGATCATCCAGGGTCTCTTCAAACCTTTTCATCTCTTTCAATAGATGGCGGTTCACCGTAAAGAGCCGCGAAAGGATGCCGCCGCCGGATGATTCGGAATCCACGGACGCCTTCACCGCCGCGGGGAAAAGGGAAAAAACGTCATAGGCCTGCGGCAGCGGGGAACGCCTTTCCCCCGCCGCATAATCCCTGAGCTCCGAAACATGCTGCACCAGCGGGACGGAAAGAATGACGAGCAGAAAGAGAATAATCAGGCACCAGGAAAGCGCGGGGCGTACCCGGGTGTGGCCCACCTCTCTTCTTGCCATTTCCTCCCGCCGCTCCTGAAGTTCCCAATCGCTCATGGCTGTCCGATCAAAAAATAAAATAAATGAAGGGGTTGTAAGACTGCGTCATCAGGACCGCCAGGGAAACCAGCAGCGCCAGAGCAATCGGCGCCGCCTTCCACAAAGGAATCGTCCGCGTCCAGTCCCACGTTTGCGGGCACCCCCAGACAATCACTGCCGCCAAACCGAAAGTGGCCCAGTAATAAGGCTGGTACAGAATACCGCCCAACAGGCCGGCGCCGTCCTGAACGGTTGCCAGACCGAAGAGGCTGCCGAGATAGGTCAGCGCCGCCGGCAGGTCGGCCGTCCTGAAAAATACCCAGGCCATGAGCACGATGAAGAAGGTCATGGCCACCCGGCAGGGTCCGGGCATCCGGCGATAGAAGGCATTCTTGCCCTGGGCGCGCTCCAGGACCAGCACGCCGCCGTGAATCCCCCCCCAGATGACGAAATTCCAGGAGGCCCCGTGCCAGAGCCCCCCCAGAAGCATCACGACGGCCAGATTGCAGTGGGTGCGCCATCCCCCTTTTCGGTTGCCACCGAGGGGGATATAGAGGTAATCCCGCAACCAGGTGGAAAGGGATATGTGCCATCGGCGCCAGAACTCGGTGATGGACTGCGAAAGGTAAGGTGAATCGAAGTTTTTCGGAAAGACAAAACCGAGCATCAGGCCCAGGCCGATGGCCATATCGGAATAGGCGCTGAAATCGAAGTAGATCTGAAAGGCATAGGCGCCGAGGCCGTACCAGGCATCCAGGACGCCGCGAGACCCCGCATCGAAAACCACGTCGGCGATCTTCCCGCAGGGGTTGGCCAGCAGCACCTTTTTCGCCAGGCCGAGACTGACGAAGGCCACACCCCGGGCGAATTTCTCGGCCGTGTGGGTCCGGTTGGCCATCTGGTCGGCAATCTCCCGGAAGCGGATGATGGGGCCGGCCACGAGCTGGGTAAAGAGGGAAATATAGCAGGCAAAATCGATGAAATTGCGCAGCACCTTCGCCTGGCCGCGGTACACATCGATGGTATAGCTCAGCAGATGAAACGTGTAAAAACTGATGCCCAGAGGCAGCGTGACCTTCAGGATGGTCTCCAGCCGCATTGCGGATATTCCCAGCCAGCCGAACAGGGCGTTGTAATTCTCCATGGTGAAATTGAAGTACTTGAAAAATCCCAGCATGGAGAGGCTCGTCACGACGGAGATGAAAAGCCAGACTTTTTTCCGACGCAGGACGGCGCTGCCCGATCCCTGAATCTCCGACAGCGCCTGCCCGAACATCAGCCGCTCGCCGGCTATTTTCAGGCCGCAGACATAATTGATCAGCGTGGAGGTCAGCAGCAGGACAACAAAGAGGGGATTCGCCCAGCCGTAGAAAACGTAGCTCAGAAGCGTCAGGGCCAGATGCCGGCCCCGGCGGGGCAATCCATAGTAAACGGCAAGGGCCAGAGGCAGAAAATAGAAGAAGAAAATCTGAGAACTGAATACCATAGGTTCGTTGTTACTGAGAATCGTGAGATGATAGTCTGTTGCCGGGGTTTCCGAGGACCGTCATGATCGCTTCAAGAGAGCTTTGAATTACTCCTGAAATTCGGCAAATCGTCATTCCTGCGAATCCCGGATCAAGGTCCGGGACAGGCGCAGGAATCCAGTCCTTTTTCGGGGACAGATTTGAAATCTGTCCCCGAGTTCCCGCCTGCGCGAGAATGACAAAGTGGGGGTATTTTTCAAAGGTTTCTTCAAATGATGGGTTGGAATGTACCGTGGGAATGAGGTATCGGAACCCTCGGTGATTGATCGATAAGGTGATCAGTTGCGCAGCTCGTAGTAAAGCAGCAGTTTGAATTCATCGCTGTCCATGATCAGGCGCTCGCCTTCCAGCTCTGGATGGTCATCGTAGCGCTCCAGGCTCATCCGGTAGGTCTTGCCCTTCTCCCGTTTTGCATCCCTGAGAACCTGGCCATCCTCGATCACCCAATGGGCGGCCATGATCTTCTTCTGGCGATAGGCGCCGGAGATCACCCGGACGACTTCATAGCCGTTGACCAGAAGGGCGCGCCGGTAGGGAGCGACATCCTGGGGGGTGGGGATGACTGAAGGATCCGTCAAGCGGGCTTCGACTACCACGCGTTTTATGGTTTTTCGCTGAGCGGGCTTTCCCTGGACGGAGGACGCCGGTCCGGTTTTCGCTTTTTTCTCACTGGAAACTTTTACCGGGTCTTGTTTCGCGCCTTCCGTGGATGCCACCCAGACATCGGGGAAGAAGTCCCCCCGGTCGTTATGGGTCGCCTGCCACCAGGACTCGATGGCGGTCAAATCCACATTGAACCGACCGAGGTAGATCTCCACCTCCCGGCCTCCGCCGGCAATGCGGTTCGCTCCCCAACCCGCCTTGTAGGGCCCCGTCATTGCCATGATCCACGGATCGTTGCTCCACCGGGGATGGTAAACCTCATGGCCTCCGATACTCGGAGCACTGCTGATATTGATCTGCCATTTTCTTTCATTTTCCTGATTCACGAGGGTCAGATTCCGGTGGGCGCCGTCAAAAATCCAGTAAAATGATTTTCCCTTGACCGTCGTGAGCGCCGGCCAGCAGCCTTTGGTATAGATTTTTATCGATTTGTTCGGCAGTTGGGCGATGCCGCCCTCGGGCCAGGGGAAATTGCCCCCGGCCATTCGGCCGTCCTCCGATAGCTGAAAACTGTCCACGTTTACCGGCACCCTATTCCAGACCAGCTCCCCCGCGCCGGGACGGTCCAACAGCGTTCGATAAACCACCGGGCAATGTAATACCCCCTCCCGCATCTCCTCATAACCATAATATATCCACTCCCATCCGTCACGGGGATCACGCCACAACGCCAACCCGACACCCCCAAACAACTCCCGCAAACCCGAACCGTCCCAATTCACCACATAAATCTTCTTCCGAATCCGATCCGAATAAACCACCCGGTCCCCGCGCGGCGTGATCAGGGGCTTCGCGTAATTCCCCACCGTCCCCAAAATCACCCGCTCACCCTGACCGTCGCCCGTATCCATTCCCATCAATCGTAAATTGCCGCCCTGTGCAAATACGTCACGACCCTCTCCCATGTCTTGAACCCACACAATACGCATGCGAGCATTGCCCGCAAAGGATCGTTCAGAGGCTGCGGTATTTTTGCTTACATACGAGGGGTTAGCCCAAACCTGAGTCGACAGACTCAAAAGCATGACAACTGCAATATGAAGAAAAACCGATTTCATCGAAACTCCAAAGAGAAATCTTATGACAGGCCGAACAGTGATCTCGTCCCGGCTTTTGATGTTTAAGATCATGCATTTAATCCATTGTTTCTATTTATATTTTGAAGAGTCGCGCTCAGCGTGTCAGAGCGCTGTAAAAGGTATTCGCGATAATCTGATGGCCCGCAACATTTGGATGCATCCCATCAGGATGAATAATATAGGCAGGGTTCCAACCAAACGCGGCTTCCAGATCGGCGCAGGCGATCCCTTCCTCGGATGCCAGTTGACGTATCCTCTGATTCAGAATTTTTTCACTGGTCGTTCTTATGTCGGCCCAGTAATCGAATACGGGCGTCAAGGTAGCAATGACCGGTTTGGTGCCATTCGCCTTGGCACTCCGGATCATGTAGCGAAGATTGCCGATGATCCAATTGACATCATAAAAACCGTCATCATTGTTCCCGTAAAAGATGGTCATGTATTTGGGATTGTACTGGGCAAGAATACTGTCGATCACATTGGCGCCATAAGAACTCAATGTCCCAGCCACACCTTTGTTATAGATCGTTTTCCCCCAGGCTGCGGAGAGTCTGGGCACATAGGATTCGGAATAATTGACGAAAGAGCCCGCAGTGATGCTGTCTCCCAACGCCACACAGACATCTTTACGATAATCGGGGATCGTCGCCGATACACTGGCCGAATCCGTACTTTCTCCATAGCCATTAACCGCAGTGATCACATAATGGTACACCGTGCCTTGTTTCAAGTCCGTATGGGTGTAAGGACTCGTTACAGCAGCAAGCTTTGTCCCGCTTTTGCTTGATACATCAGCAGATGTAGACCAGTAAATATTATAGGCTATAGCATTATTGACCGCATTCCAACTGATCGTGGCCTGGCGACCGCTCACGATTGCTGTTACCCCTGTCGGGGCCGAAGGCGGCGCGTTCCGATCATCGGGCGTGGCTGATGCTTCCTCCGATTCGATGCCCTCTCTCTGTTGATTTACCGTGGTAACCACATAATAATAGGTCATGCCGTTGTTCAAGCCTTCATGGGCATAAGGACTGACCGCGTTGCCGATCTTCGTGCCGTTCCCTTTCGTTACGCCACTGGATGTTGACCAGTATATATTATGGGATGTATTTGCATCCTCCGCTTCAACTGCCGTCCAGCGGATAATTGCCTGCCTGTCGAGTGCCAACGTAGCAACATGAGTCGGGGGCAGAGGGGGATTCGCAAGCGATGGTGTCGCCGAGACTCCCGACGATTCGCTGCTTTCGCCATATTGATTTTCTGCAGTGACCACATAGTAGTAGGTAGTGTCATTGTTCAGGCCGCTGTGGTAATAGGGACTGGTAACGGCGGAAATTTTCGTACCGGTCTTCTTTAGAACACCCGCTGTCGTTGACCAGTAGATATTGTAGGTTGTTGCCCCGCTGGCACTTTCCAAAGACAGATTGTCTTCGGTGTTCCCGCTTGCATTTCCCCAAGACAACCTGACTTGGGCGTTCCCGCCGGCAGATAAGATGTTTTCCGGCGCCGGTGGCGCGGCGTTCGGGCTGGAACCTCCTCCCCCGCCGCCTCCGCAGGAAAGGACAAACAAGCTGAGTATCATAAAAATGAGACAGGTTTTTCTTTTCATATCATAACCTTGTCATCTATCATCATAACCTCCATAACATTATTGCACTGCAGGCGATAGGGTGATCCTTTCCCGGATGTACCGATCGGCAATACATTATTAAAAATCAGCTCAAATAATGTGTACATGGGGAATGGGCACGATGAAACGTCCTCCCCATTCCCGTATATGATCCATCTGTGAAACAATTTCTTCTTTAATATTCCATGGCAGGATCAGGACATAATCCGGTCTGTCCTCCCGAATCCGGTCCGGGTGCTTGATCGGAATGCGGCTTCCCGGCAGATAGCAGTTCTGCTTGTAAGGACTCCGGTCGACGGTATAGTCCAGAAAATCCGTCCTAATCCCGCAGTAATTCAGGAGTGTGTTCCCCTTGGCCGGCGCACCGTATCCGACAATCTTTTTCCCCTCATTTTTGAGGCCGATGAGAAGTTGCAGAAGATTGCGTTTAACCGATTGGACCTTCTGGCGGAAAGTCAGATAGTGGTCAATATTCCCATACCCTTCGCTTATTTCTCTCGCCTTGAGTTCAGCCACGCGGGGGGAAAGAGATTTGCTCTGATCCTCGTCATTCGCTGCATAAATCCGCAGAGAGCCACCGTGGGTCGGCAGCTCCTCCACATCAAAGATTGTCAGTCCGTGCTCCCTGAAGATCCGTTCAACAGCGAGAAAAGAGAAATAAGAGAAATGCTCATGATAAATCGTATCGAACTGGGTCTCTTCCATTAATCTGGCCAGGTGGGGAAACTCCATGGTGATCAGTCCGTCGGCCTTCAAGGCTATTTTCAATCCCCTGACAAAATCGTTCAGATTGGGATTATGAGCCAAGACATTGTTTCCGATGATCAGATCGGCCTGCTGCCCTTTTTGTCGCATCTTCCCGGCATAGCCCTGGTCAAAAAAGGTGACTTCCGTGGGGATGCCTTTTTCCTGAGCCGCATGAGCCGTGTTGGCCGCCGGTTCGATGCCGAGAACGGGTACGTTGTACTTTTTGAAATACTGCAGGAGATAACCGTCATTGCTCGCAATCTCGACAACAAATTTCTTTTCATTCAGGCCGAACCGTTGGACCACCATATCAACATAATGCTCGCAATGCTTGAGCCAGCTATCCGAATAGGAAGAAAAATAGGCATATCCGGTATTGAAAATGTCCTTCGCCTTTTCGAATTCCTCCAGTTGAACCAGCAAGCAATTATGGCAGATGTAAACATCCAGGGGATAGTAAGGTTCCATCTTATGGAGATCATCACCGGTGAGATAGGAATTGGAAAGAGGAGATGCGCCAAGAGACAAGAACAGATGCCGCAGGGGTGTGTCACAAAACCGACATTTCATGATTTTCAATTCTCCTATAGAAAAATAATTCTTATTTATAAACAATCGGATACAAGATCTGCAACCCTTTTCGCGAAGGTGAGAGAAGCAGTCAAACTGGGCGACTCAATATCAATCTCTAATTATATATTTTTTCAATATATTGTTTTGCAACATTTGCCCAACTAAACCTTTCGGCAATTTCTCTTGATTTTCGACCTTGAGACGCTAAAAAGGCTTTGTTGTTTTTGTAAAAATCAAAAGCCTTTTCTATCGATTCGACGTCGGCGGTTTTATCTATTACATACCCATTTCCGTTAATGAGCTCTTTCGCTCCTCCGACGTTTGTTGAAATAATCGGCAACCCGCAAGCCATCGCCTCCATTATAGAATTGCTCATTCCTTCTACCAATGATGTAGAGATATAAGCGTCAGCTTCGTTTAAAATCGCCGGCAACTTTTTATGTTCGATATATCCTCTAAATTCCACGTCAAGTCCTTCAGACTCTTTTTTTAATGTTTCAAATTCAGCTCCTTGCCCGACAATTATCAATTTAAACTCTTCATATTTTCTTAAGGCTTTCAAAAGGTATATATGACCTTTTCGTTGTCCTAACCTTCCAGTCGATATTAATATGATTTTTTCGCACTCATTTCTCGGAATTGGCTTGAATTCATCGGTATCGATCCCGTTATATATAATTTCAATATTCGTTTTTAGCGTATTTTGAGATAGCGCTGCTAATTCTGAAGAATTTGCGGTTAATTTTTTAGCGTTTCGCCATATTTTTCGGGATAAATCTCTTATAAATAACTTTTCTATCTTTTCATACCTAACTTCATATCCCGGAACGTCATGCCCTCTCAAAGCGACTATGTATGGAATTTTATTTCTAAATAAATATCCGAAATATCCGGATGGCCAGCCGCACCAACAATGATTTATATCAAAAGATCCTTTTTCTATTAGTTTTTTTAAATAGAAAAAAGCTTTAACGCACCAACTCAAAATTTCGGTAAAACTCCAATGATGTAGATCCTTTTTTTTTATGCCAATTTTATGAATGTTAATATTATCGCTGAATTTTTCAATTAAATTTCTATTTCCACAAGTCGAGGTAACTAAATCTACCGAAATATCTTTAATCTTCGATAACTCTTTTAGAAAATAATAGTTAGCATTAGCCGTTCCCCCACCAATCGGAGGAAATTCATAGTTAATCATCAGAATTTTCTTCATTTTGTATCTTTTTCTAATAAAAATTATAAATTTATCTTTTCGTCTAAAACATACAGAGGCCTATCTCTTGTCTCGTCGTAAATTCGACCGATATATTCCCCCATGATCCAAAGAAGCATAAATTGAAACCCTACGAACATCATGATAATTACTACAATCCATTTATAAAGAGGATAATTGACTCTATTTAAGGTTATATCTACAATAAAGTATACGATCATAAAAATTCCCGAAAAAATACTCATCAATCCAAGCACAAAGCCCATTTTTAAAGGTATAAGAGAAAAATTAAGGATTCCGTCCATTCCCAGCTTGATCATCTTGCTCCAGGTGTAATGTGTTGTTCCATGAATTCTTTCCGGTCTGTCAAAATCGACAAAAGTATATTTATAGCCAAGCCAAGCCACCATTCCGCGTAAGTACCTTGACTTTTCCTTCATAGTTCTCAAACTTTCAAGTACCGTTCTATCAGTCAATCTAAAATCACCGACATTTCTAGGAATATCTACGTCTGAAAAATTGTCCACTATCTTATAATATAGTAGAGCCGTGTATTTCTTCAAAAAATTATCACTTCTCTTTACTTTTCGCGCATATACAATCTTATAGCCTTTTTCCCATTCTTTGATCATGGATTCTATTATTTCGGGAGGATCCTGCAAATCGCAGTCAAGAGTGATAATCGCCTCTCCCTTTGCGTGATCAATTCCCGCCGTCAAAGCGGCTTGATGTCCAAAATTTCTGCTGAAATTTAAAACTTTAACCCTTTTATCTTTTGTTGCAAAATCTTTTAAGACTTCTAACGTTTTATCCTTGCTCCCATCGTTAATAAACAATATCTCAAAATCGCCGTTCATCCTTTCCATTAATTTGTACAATTTATCGTATATTAAAGGGATATTGTTTTCTTCATTATAAGCAGGAATAACAAAGCTAAATTTTATCATTATATCTCCATTCAAGGGTTTTTGTATTTCTAATTGCCTTAAATAAAATGTTACCGGAGGCACCAGCACCAATAATCGTAATGCTAGTGATTTCAAGACTTTTCAAATCCATCCTACCATCTCAGGATTTGGCACGGAATGTCCACCGCAGCTGTTCATCCAGACACCCTTGGTCTCTCAGGGAATCGATGATCTTCAGCCTCATGAAATTCGTATTCCGGAAATTCTGTTCCCGAAAAGTCATGGCCTCCAAGCCCTCTCTCAATTCCCGAATCGTGGTATCGAGATCATACTGGGGTTGATGATCCGGCGCCAGCGACCGGAATAGATCGAAATTGACCCGGTAGGACCGCTTGTCGGGCTGGGCATCCTTGTTGATGGAAACCTCGGTATTGGGTATGACCCTCGCCACCGCTTCTGCCAGGTCCCTCACCCGATAGTTCCATTCATTCGTTCCCACATTGACCACCAGAAAGGTGCCGCCCGACGCGAGAGGTCTCTCTATCCCCCAATCAACCGCTCTTGCCATATCCTTGATATGAATCAGAGGACGCCAAGGGGTGCCGTCGCTTAAAATTGTGATCTTGCAGGAAGCAACTGCGGAGGCTACAAAATCATTCAATACCAGATCCAACCTTAACCGTTCGCTCATACCACAGGCCGTAGAGAATCTCAGGCAGGTGATCCGGAAATCACTGCTGGCCAGACGCTCCAATTCCTTCTCCGCATAAACCTTGGATTTCGCATACGCTGTCAGTGGATTCAGGGGAGAGTGTTCCGTCATAGCCTGCACTTCGGCAAAACCATAGGTGCTGCAGCTGGAGGCAAAGACAAAGGACCTGGCGCCAGCCGCCTTTGCCTTGATCGCCAAAGCCACGGCAGACCGGTAATTAATGTCGAGCGTTACCGCTTCGTATTTATTTCCCATTGGGTCATTCGATATTGCCGCCAGATAGACAATGGCATCGACACCCTTCAGGATCGCCTCCGGAAAGTTCCGCACATCGGCAAAGTACTGCCTGTCCAGATAACACTCGGGGAGCAGATCCACCCTCGTCAGTTGACTGGCAAAATACCCAATATCATAGCCGATCAGCGTCGCGTCAGGATGGTTTGTCCGCAGATACTTCTCCACGGAAGGGCCTATGTATCCCATATTACCGGTAATCAAAATGTTCATGACAACCCTCTTTTTCTGCACGGATAGTCTTTATAAGAGCATCGGCCTTATCCATAATTTGATATAAAAATGCAAGCGATTTCTTTTTATGATTTATAAGGACAAGAAGCACTGGTGAACAAAAACAGAATATGCGATTGCCTAACAAATTCAGGGTGTCCGCGATAGATATGTTTTTGAAATGGCACGAGGTCTGCTGCGGTGTAATTCATGACGTTGGTGCTGCGTCCGATGGGCAAAGCCACTGGCCGGTGGACACCTGTCGCAATCCTTCCGGGGTACCGATGTCCAGATATTTCTGTTGGTAAAAAACGATGCTCTTTGTCACGATTCCCTCACGAATGGCGGCCTGGATGACATGTCCCACCGTTAACTCCTCGGGAAGCGTTGTTCCAGGCAGTTGCGCGGCAGTTCTCGGCACCGTGAGATAATGGTGCATGAACTCGGTAAACGTTGGCGTCCATACCGCAAACATCCACCCCAGCTTCAGTTTTGTTGCGCATGGTTTGAGCACGATCTCGCGCACCCGCCCCCCGCGGTCAATGGCGATCATATCCGAAAGCCGGGTGTCGTGGACCCTGTACAGACCCAGCACAAGGTCCGCACGCGTTGCCGCCAGCCGTTGCAGAGCCTGCCTGAACGCATCGGCGGGGCCGAACAGAATGTCAGGGAACCCCAATGCGACCCTTGCGCCACGCACAAATGGATAGGCCTGGTCAAGTGTGTAAGGAGGACCATACGGGAGAGCCGCGATCAAGTAGCCTATATCCATGCCGACGGAAGAGCCGTCGCCATAGTATTCCGGAATGTCCCACTTGCCTTTGCGCAGAATGAAAAAGGCTTTCCGTACACCACCCTGCCACAGTTTTTCCAGAAGGTAATGTGAAACCACCTTGGGCCGCAGCAATCCATCGGCGGTCTCGCGAAGGCCCACCGGAAGAATTTCTTTACTGCACGGCAAAGGCGCGATCCTGCTGGCAAGGCCGCCGCAGGGGATGAGACCGATGACTTCACTGGTCGGCATAATGAGGGTGGGGAAGCCCATACACAATATGCACCAGATCTGCAACCTTTTTCGCAATGGCGAGAGAAGCGATCAAGCCAGTACCCATATCTTTCCATGAAACCGCGGGAACAGGGAGTCGAGCAACACCGCTGTGTCGTCTTTTGCGAAACAGTCTGGGTAATTCTCAGTCAAGTCGTGGACTCGGCGCCAACCGCACAGCAACTGCGTGAACGTCAAATCAGGAAACCGTGCATCTCCCTGAGATAGTTCTTGGGGGAACCATTCCTCGATCGCTGTGATCTGTCCACGCTCAAACATAAATCGCAACCCACTGCGGTAAAAATTGAGTTTAACTTCACCGCTGTAGCCTTCCGCGTCCGTGCCTACCAAGTGCTTTTCTAATGCCGGTCGGACCTTGCGCAGAAAGGCGACTGGATCCGGCAAACGAATGTACCACGGACTTGGTTTGACTTCGCGAACCCAGTTCTTTGGCAGCACGCGAAACAACGGATGGTCGCGTTCCAAGGTCAACTCCAACCCCTGCAGCTCTTTGCATGACAGATCTCCAGAGGCATGCATAGCCTTGGCTTTCACCCATAGTCCACGGAGGAGATCAGACAGCAGATTTAAATAGCCCACGCCGGCCTTGAGTTCGACCTGATAGATGCGGAACATCGGCACGTGCGGTGAGGCCAAGCAGGGAAGGTATTGCACGTAGCCCAAGGGTTCCCCGAACGAGCTTTCAATAATCAGCCATTCGCGGCGCCGGGTGTTGTTCTTGGAGCGTCCCTCGAATTCATAAGCCCACTGTTCCGGCGACCGCACAGCGGAGAAGAGTTGGCCGTGCATAGCATGATTGTAAACATCCTGGATGAAGTTGTAATCACTGGGTAGTGCGGGGCGCAGACGATATCCGTTGCTTTCAGCTTCCTCGATTTTGAGCAGTTGTGCAGCCTCCACCCAGCGACTTCCCCACAGCTTGATCCCCATTAAATAACCAAACTGTCGGTAAAACCAATCGACGCCTGTGATAACTTGCATCATTTCCCCGTTGGCTGCATTCCGCGAGTGGATAAATTCAAATTGTTTCCGGATCAACCCGCGTCGGCGATAATCTGGATTCGTGGCAACGAGATCAGGACGACCCACCTGAAAAGGAATGCCGCTGTAGGCCCAAGTTTGGGGGATAACGCACAGGGATGAGATGATTTGGTTGCTCCGGGTATCTTCCACCACGGTAAAATCCATAGCCTGGATCGTTGGATGCCGGCCTGACATCAAATCGCGTGTCCAAAAACTGACGCGGTCATCAAAAATGCGGGTGTTAAAGTCCACCACCGCATCCACCTCATCCGGACGCGCCAAGCGCAACCTCAGATTATCCCCCAAGTTGATGGATACCTGCGTGGGAACAAAAGGCTTAAGCATAGAATGTGGTTCAGTTCCGTTTTGCTGAGACTGTGATCCGGGTCATTTCAATCTCAGGATGCGGCTCAATACCGCGAACCGCCTGAAAATAACTTGTTTGCAGTGCCTGGAGAAGCGGCGCCTTCGCCGGGAGCGGACGCCCTTCGATCACTTTGACCTGGACGACTTCGGCCAACGTACCGCAAATCGCCAACTCGTCGGCAATCACCAGCTCGGTGCGGTCAATCGGGCGCCTTTCAAAGGGAATGCCAAGCTTACGTGCAAGCGCTTCTATGGCATGCAACGTAATGCTCTCGAGGGCTCCCTCGGTCTCGGGAGGAGTGTAGACCTTGCCTTCACGTACCATGAGGATGCAGGAACCGGTGGCTTCGGCAACGCGTCCCTCCTGGTTCAGCAGCACCATGTCCTCACAGCCGAGAACCCGCCCCTCGATTCGAGCCAGACGAGCCACCTGGTAGTTGGTGCCCGTCTTGATTCGGGCCGGTAGCGAGACATCTGGACTCCTTCGCCAAGTGCTTACTCCCAGGTTAATGGGTTGGGGCAGGGCCGTGTCTATTTGGTAGCCCGTAATCACTATTTCGGCCGCCGTATCTTGGCCCCAATGACCCTGGGTCACAAAGAGTGTTATCCTGAACCACATTTCTTTGTCGGGTTGAACCAAGGCTTCGGCCAATTCACGCAGCCCATTCACCAACTCCTCATAATTATGCTCGAACGGGATATACAGCAGGCGGGCAGATCGCTGCAAGCGCTCGTAATGGCGGCGCAACATGACGATGGCCAGAGAACCATCCGGCTGCCGGTAGCTCTTGACACCCTCGAACACGTTGAGACCGCGGATAGCGGCTTCACAACCGACGTGCAGTGTGGCCTCGTCCCAAGGACGAAGCTTACCATTCATGTGAACAAACTCAGGTTTCTGTAGTTTCATAATTCAATCCAGGAAATAAAGTGTTGAATTCAAGGTATAATTCCCGAAGCGATCCCGACGTTGTCGTTTATATAGACGGCGGCCTTCAGATCGGCCGTTAAGATATTACTTTTATAGAGGCGAGATATATGAGGGATGATTCTGTTTGTCAAGGGCAAATCGCAAACCATTTTGAATTATTTTTATCTGTTCGATACGGTCACGATCCCGGAATGTATTCATAATCCTTGATGAATGATTCCTGCTTCAGGATGTGCTTGAAGACAAAGCGGGTCAAAGATCGACTCCAGAGAATGCTCAACCGCAACGCGGCAAAGCGCGGATCCAGGATAATGGAATGGTATGTGTCTTTTTCGTTTGCTTTTAAATAATCAATGATGCCCTTTTCATGGAGGCTATTCTTCATAAGGAGGGCACGAACGATGATTTGGACGAAGTAACGTTTCAGCATCCGCCGGCGCCAACGGAACAGGATATCCGGCGGAAACGCCTCAAGTGACAGGGCATACCGGTAAGGCGATTCGATAAAGGCCACGTTCTGGAGATCCAGATCCAGGTCCTGTTTGAAAGTCGCATTCGCTCCGTGACGCCTCCAGACAGCAACATACCGTTTGATGAAGCCCACCTTCTCGCCGATGATGAGCTTCAGATGACTTTCCCAGTCAGTACTGCGGATGGCGTAATCATAAGAACCGACCTCCATGGCTCTTTTTCGGACTCGCAGGATGGTCATAGCCGTCAGGGAGTACCCTTTGTAATAGTTGAGAAAGAGCCAGTTGCCGTCCATAACGGACGGGAGATCGCCGTTGACCTTGTCTTCGACAAGGGTATGATCCTTTTCATAAAGGGACCGGTACCTGGCGAAGACCATAATCAGATTGTGCCGTTCTATCATCTCAACGGCCTCGCTCAGGTAATGAGGATCCGTGAAGTAATCGTCACCGTCGATATGCAGGATCAGTTCCCCCGTGGAGTACTCGTAGAGTGTCTTCTTGAAGTTGCCGACCATCCCAAGGTTGGTAGGATTCCGGAAATAGCGCACCCGCGGATCGGACAGGTACCGCTGCATCACCTTGGGCGTGTCGTCCGTGGAGGCGTTGTCGCTGACGACCACTTCCAGGTTCGGATAATCCTGGGCGAGGACCGAATCCAGAGCTTGTTCGATAAAATGGGCCTGGTTGTATGCCGGAATGGCGACGCTGACTTTTTTCATGATACCATTGCCCCTTTAGCAGGCATATTGATTTTGAATGGATAAGACCTTGCTTTTTTACGGGTGAGGCATATTATGCTTGGTTTTGTTTGTCAAGTGCCGAATTGCCCGATGAAGCCTGCTGTACCTGCTATGAAAATTCTCAAAAATAGAATTTGTAATGAGTCGCCGTTGACCTTTCTGTATCACCTATCTATTTGTAACAAAATATAAACTGGCCAATGTCGACTTTTTCTTACTTAGTATTTTTATCATTATCTTGAGTTCGAGAGTGGTGGCATTGAACGGCGGTTCCATATAGAAAAACGGAGAGGGCAATGCAAGGATTGCATAGACGGAATCGCGTGATTAATCAAATGGGGCATTAACCTGCTGATCCGGAACATAATGATTATAGAGCGGATGATCAAAAACATGAAGCGCATACATCGCATTACACCATCTGCTTTTAATGATTCTATGATCAATCAGGCCATGGATTAATGCGATTTTCCGATCATCATACTGTTGATTGAATTCCCGAATAGCCAGCAGCTCACCCGTATATTCATTGTATAACTCCTCCCTGCTGCCCATCGTATCATCAAAATAGCAATAAACTCTCGGTAGAAGTCTATCATGACCGGAAGACAGTATTTTCATTGCGTGCACCGTGGAGCTGTAAAAATCCAGGTCAAAGGCCGCAAATCCAACAGGGGCGATACTTGTCTTTATAAAATCAGGGATTGTGTCGGCAACATCACCCAAAATTAATCGGGTTGTTCTTTTTAGCCTCGCCTGCAAATGTTGCATATCCATTTTATAAAATCCACTTTTGAAAATGTACGGCAAATCCCGATAATCAGAGGGCGCCGGCAGGCCGGTTCCTCCATCAAAGCCAAATATATCAATGTTCACTTTTGTAATTTTCGTGACTTTTTCCGCCATTCTTTCCAGATCTATCAGGCCGTTTCCGGCGGCAACGCCGAATTCTATGGCGCTTATTGTTTTTATGCCAAGATTTCTCGCCTGCTTTGCAGCATACAAGAGCGCATAACCGTAATTCGGACGCTTTACGCCATCCAGGGCAATCCTGAATTCAAAAGTCCCGATGGGAAATCTCCTCAGGATGTTGCTGACCGCCAACGCCGGATTAAACAGTCCGGCAAGCAGCATTTCCATTTTCTTCATGATACCCCCAAATTTTCTTGAGATTGTCGATAGTCTCTCCTGTTGATGATGATTGGTGAAAGCTTTATTTTAAAAGGCTCATCTCCCAAGTGAGTGGGTAAATTGACATGGTTTATATCTCCGGCAGCATGCACGTGAGGATTTTGAGGCGGAGATATTCTTCATCCCGTAATCCATAGGCGCGACGTTGAAACACACGG
>Ga0247841_10000931_pt1 | contig 71679 bp, 68 predicted proteins | sample LaCruzMarch2015__2_FD_192410 | JGI IMG/M metagenome (GOLD analysis project Ga0247841, IMG submission 192410) | Freshwater microbial communities from meromictic Lake La Cruz, Castile-La Mancha, Spain - LaCruzMarch2015_18m | ecosystem: Environmental > Aquatic > Freshwater > Lake | place: Spain... | reverse complement strand
TAACATTCGAATGATGAACGAAGATCTCACTTCCAACCTTGAGTTTGCTTCCGGATGCGCTTTGAACGACAGTCAAAAATCCAAACCCTGTCTTCATATTGAACCACTTTACATATCCTGCTGACTTATTACCAGATACTACTGTTGTTGCCATCTTATATATGATTGCTTGCTTATACTTTAAATAGTGAGACATCTTTAAGTATATTTGAATATATATTATTATTGGTATTGGTTACAGTTCATTGGCTTTTGTTTGTTAATATTAATATTATTAATTAATTATTATAGTATTTTCAAAAAAAAAATAAAATGACGTTTTATTTGAAAAAATGTTAATAATATAAAAATTACCACCCGTCGGTCTCGATCCAACGCTTGCCTTATAATGAGTAAGAGATAACCATCGAAAGTTCGGACATGTGACTGTCTTGGGTTTATTCGACGATAAGCTGCTCGCCATGAGAGTGGTTTAAGTATCGCAATGTTGCGATGAGTAGCTTCTTTAAAGTTACTAAGTGTAAGATACCGGCGATACGTTTCGATCGTATGTCCTCAGAGTTATGAGCCCTGCGCGCTTCCTCTGCGCCACGCCGGTTATAAATGCTCAAGTTTTACGTCGTTTGCGCTATGACGAGTAGTTTCTGTAAAGCTACTAAATTATAATATTACCCCCGACACGTTTCGATCGTGTGTCCTCCGGCTCATAAGGCGATAACCATCTATCTTTCGAATGTTTTCACATCATATTGGCGACGGACGATGTTTTACGGCGCGCTTCCGCTGCGCTACAGGGGTTTTATACCGGCAATCTCGTGTCGATCGGATACCTCAAGGAGATTTTCCTCGCGCACTTCCATTATGCTATACCGGTTACAGATACACTCAATTTTAACGTCATTGAGTTATAACGACTAGCTTCTGTAAAGCTTGTAAAGAATTTATATACCCCAACAATTTTGTATATTGTGATATATGGTTTATTTGAACCGAAAATTTAGATCAACCATTGTAGGATTTGAACATGCAATTGAAGTTTTATCTATTTGTTCGGAACCACAGACTACCAACTCGGCCATGCGCCGCTTTTGGAATCACTGCTTGAAATGAATGTATCCAAATTCATATATAAAGATGTCTATATAATTTTAATGGAATATACAAATATATACGAAATACTGATGTGAATTTTAAAAATAAATTAATAGAATTTAAATAAATTAATTAATAACATTTAAATTATTTTTTCTTTTTTCTTTTTTTTTCTTTTTTTACTTTTTTCTTTTTTCTTTTTTTTCTTTTTTGCATTTAATGATTTTCTCTCTAATCTCTCTACATTTTCACTTCATAAAGTATTATAAATATGGATGTTTCAACATCCCGCCCTTGCATTATTCTTTTTTTGATTTTAGGAAAAGTTTTTAGAGAGATTAGAGAGAAAATCATTAATGATTGATTCATTTTAAATATAAAAAAGAAAATATATTTTAATTATAATTATAATATAATAAGTATTTGAAAGATAAACTTTTTATAAAAAGAAATGATTTCAACATTATTGGGAGGAACAACAAATATTAAAGATTTATTTTCGCCGAATTTAGAATCATTTTCATTATTCTCTTCGTTGACAGACGCTTCTGGAAACAATCCAGCGTCAACGACAGACGCTTCTGGAAACAATCCAGCGTCAACGACAGACGCTTCTGGAAACGGGATTTTTGGAAATACATTTTCATTATTTTCATCTTCGTCGTCGTCATCTTCAACTGATGCATCTGGGAACGCAACTCCAAATAGTGCAACAAGTCAAGATCAAAATAGAAATATAGACAATCCAGATGGTTCTACTTCTTCTGATGCAGATGCCAACGCGAATGGAAACATAAATCCATCTATTGCACCATATGCTGATTTTTTCAAAAGTTTATTTTATCTGTTTATTCAGATATGCATTATCGGATATATAGGTTCTTCATTTTTAACACTGGTTCGTATGGCATCATCTAAAAGCGTACTCAACAAGTTTATACCATCCGACATTAACACATACCCATATTGTACTCCGTCGGATCAGAGACTAGGAGGCCAAGGCGCACAAAATGTAGAAATCGACGACGATCCATTGTATTCGTTCGGCTTCCCTTATAACCTATATTGCGATCCAGGAGATGATAATTTAAACACATGCTCAAAAACATGCGGCGTAATAAAACGAGAATTAAAAGATCCGAATGCCTTTTTCGAATACACTCCATTTTCATTTTGGATTGCAATGTCGTCTAAAAACACGTATGCAACATTTAGAGCATTTGTTAAAATGGTATGCACAAGTATGAGTTCGATCGTTACACAAGATAAATATGACAGTTATGGAGTTGTTGAAAATATTGTTATGGCAATCGGTGTTCTTTTTATTTACATTGTCGGATTATACGGTGGTTTCATAGGATTTTTCATGACATATATGTTTCAAATTTATAATTCGGGATTTATGATGTTTGGACTCGCGTGGACATTTGGACTATTTTTAATATCATGGATTCCCCCCTGTTTGAATTTTTTTGGATTTATTTTTCAATCCATCATTATGTTTTTATGGATTCCATTTACACAGGTTAACGAAGCCACACAATCCAAGGTGGTATTTGAAATTTTTAAAAAGAAAAAATCAGTACTAATGTTGTTATTCAGTTTAGGAATGGTAATGAACGCCTTTAAATATTTGAAAGACAATGAACCGTATTACGTAGTAGTGGCAGTGGCATTATTCTTATTCAATATGTACGCATTCACGATAACGCAATAAATAAATAATAAACGAATGACTTATATATACATACATAGAATAATTTAATAATTTATATATATAAATAAAGACTTATAATTGAAATGAAATAAATGAATCTAAAGATTAAATCACATATATTTAATTATATAATTATATATGCGATTATGAATACTACATGTAATTCCAAGTTACCGTTCGTAAGTATATGCACACCAACATTTAATCGAAGGCCGTTTATTACAACATTGATAAAATGTGTTGACAATCAATTCTATCCGAAAGATAAAATGGAATGGATTATTATTGACGATGGAACCGATAAAATTGAGGACATGGTTTCACATCATCCGCTTGTTCGTTATTTCAAATTTGATAAAAAAATGTCTCTCGGAAAAAAGCGAAATGTAATGCATAAAAAAACGCGCGGATCCATTATTGTATACATGGATGATGACGACTATTATCCACCAGAGCGCGTATCACACGCAGTAGAAATGTTACAGAAAAATCCATCAGTATTATGTGCCGGAAGCAGTGAAATGTATATTTATTTTAAAGATTCAAATCAAATGGTGCAGTTTGGACCATATGGACCCAATCATGCCACGGCAGGCACCTTTGCATTTCGAAAAGAGCTATTGAACGAACACCAATACAATAACGACGCATGCTTAGCAGAAGAACGAGAGTTTTTAAAAGGATACACCGTTCCATTTGTCCAATTGGATTCAATGAAGACAATTTTGGTATTTTCTCATCGTCATAATACTTTCGACAAGCGAACATTATTACAAGATCCGTTTAGTAATGTCATGCGTCTCTCTGAAAAGACGGTTCAAGATTTTATCAAAGATGAAAGTATTGCTGTTTTTTTCATGAATCTTGAAACGGTGCTTACAACATATCCTGCGGGTGAACCCGAAATGAAACCAGATGTCATGAAAGAAACAAAATTGTTAATTAAAAAAAAGGAAGAAATGAAACGAAATGCACTTGAAAAACAAGATGAAAAAATGAAACAGTATGACGAAATTGCGAGAATAAATCCTGAGATTTTTAAAAAGATTGAATCTCAACAGAAAATAATTTTTGATTTACAAGACGACAATTATAAATTAAAAGAACAAAATAGACAATTGAAAGAACTTTATAGCAAAGTACTTAGAGAGAATGTCGAATTAAAAAAAATAAATTAAAATATAAAATTAACTAACTCATGTATTCAATTCAATGTGTAATCATGTACTTTTATACTGTTATTTTACTCGTCGTTCAATATTTCAAAAACCTTAAACGTATTCAACAAATTTATCAAAATAATAAAGATAAAGTCGAAATAAATGGATTGAAATTCTTTTTGAAGAGTCAAGTATACGAAAAATATAAGAAATAGAAAGATCAACGAATATGTATTCATTTTTTTTGTCGTATTTTCAAGTTTAGCATGCGTTTCTTCCGATCTTGGTCCTGAATCCGATTCGGAACCTGAATCCGATTCGGAACCTGAATCCGATTCGGAACCTGAATCCGATCCGGAACCTGAATCCGATTCGGAACCTGAATCCGATCCGGAACCTGAATCCGATTCGGAACCTGAATCCGATTCGGAACCTGAATCCGATCCTGATCCATTTGTTTCTTCGGAATTTGCATAACTTAAATTTAAATCGCTATTTTTTTCTTCTTTATCATCATTGTTGTTGTTATTATTGTTTTCGTATTTTTGTTTCATGAGTCTGTTATATAATGAAAACATGATATATTGACCCTTCTTTGAAGACCAGTATCCAACCTCCTCGTGTGTATCAATATCATAAAGGTATGAAACACCTTCCTTGGACTTCATATAATACGGGTGTCCATTGATCTCCATTTTTGTTGCAATAGTATTGGTATTGTTGTCGTATTGTTGTTCTGACATTGTATTGAACCTTGTTATTAAACGGTAAACAGTTACCACCCATCATTTAGTAATAACAATTTTCAATTTTTTTATAAATGACACCACACCCTACATCATACGCAGTTCCATAATAACAATTAAAATAAAAAATATTATAAATAGTATAAATAAAAAATAGTATAAATAAAAATATTATAACTATATTTAATATGAGTATAATATAAAAATATTGTTAATAAGTAAAAATAATGGTATTTTTATTTTTATTAGATGTAGTATGTAGTATTTTATGTAAATGTGTATTCAAAATTGGAACATGGGTTGTTTATAAATCTTACGATGGCGTATATTATTTATACAATAATACTTACAACAATAAAACAATTAAAAACGGAAATACAGATGTTATTAGAGAAACAGAAATTAAAAAAAATGAAAATGATTTGTCTCCATATGTAATAATAACAGAAGAAGAATATGACATTTTAAAAAATGAACAAAACCAAAACGATAACAAAAAAAATTGTAAAATACATAAACGCAATGTTTCGTCGTTGACGAAAAAAATGGTGGCAAGCAGTCAACAATGGAAATGTGGTTCATGTAAACAAACACTTGACTATACATATGAAATTGATCATCACATTCCATTATTTAAAGGAGGAAGTAATGAGATAAATAATTTAATTGCATTATGTAGGAACTGTCACGGAAAAAAAACATTACTTGAAAACAATAATATCGGATAATAATAATAATAATAATTAAATAAACACAATTTATTATTATTAATTAAAATATAAAATAAATGGTGTAAATTAATAAATATTAATTACTAATACTTATAATAATTAATATTAGTTACTAATACTTATAATAATTATTAAATATAAATATAATACATAAGATATTATGGTTTATATTAAAGGGCGCAGTTTATGCAGAGGGAAATGTCCTCTTCCAGCGTTTCAGTACAATATAGATAACGCCAATACGAGTTTGGTGCCGATATTTGTAAGAAATACAATTATTATTAACACGTCACGATTTCAAGGAGGGGGTCGAGTGCAGTTTGCTAAACAACCGCTTAATGCATTTGGAAAATGGGCAGGCTGTCCAGGTGGCTCAGGACCCGGATACTCGTCTACAAATCGTTATATGCCTTATCAAAATTGTAGCGTCGGCCCGGCAATCGGGGGACCTCAAGCGACATGTTTTTCGCGATGTTGAAGGGTTTTGAAACTACTAACTAAAAATTAATTGTAGATCATTCAATTTAAACATTAATTTATGTAAAAATATTTTATTTTCTTATTATAATTTATAAATAGATATTTATAGATATTTAGAAGGTTTATCAAAAACTAGTAAACATGGTAAAAAAGGGTTCTGATGGAATGTACCACCTTGCCGGACATACATATTCTGTTATTCGAGGAGCTAGGTCTCAAGTTATGCATGGTACCGCATATAAAACTGTAGGCGGTTTGACCAAGAAACATCTCATGTACAATAAATATGGCAGAATCGTTTCCAGGCGCAAACACGCCACCGCTAAACGTGAAAATCGTCTCAAAAAGGCAGGATGGGTTCCGATTGGTAAAGGGAAATTCGGTTCTGTTTTTATTGGTGACAAAAATAAAAAGACGCGTACAAATAAATCTCATCGCGGCAAGTCACACAAAAAGCATTAAATTTTTCATAAGTGTAGATTATATAGGCATAGGCATAGATATGCATATAATATAAAAAACTAATAATTCATTTTTTTGTTACGTGAATAAAAAGGTTCAGTTAATATGTAATGAATAATTAAAATAATAACAATCGAAATCATTGTTATATACGAGCCGATATGTATTGGTTCTTTAACTAAAAATCTATTTATTAAAATTACTGCAATCACGGCACAAACTATGAACATACATTCTACTATAACTATATTTTGATATTTTCCTAAAAAGTAAATGGTTGGAAAAGAAATCATATTTGATAATACGGATGCAATACAAGAAAAAATAAACAATTTAAAAAATGACATTTCTTTCACATCAAAAATTCGATTTGGATAATTTGAAGTCAATCCAAATATAGAAGAAAGTAAAAGTAAAATAAAAATTAAAATTATCATTTATCAAATTTATAGATATATATAATATACAATAGTATAATATCAAAAAATGAATATTATATTAATATAATAAAATATTATAAAATAAAGGAACTGTTGTATTAAAATTTAAATATTTTTTATAAAATTATTTAAATTAAACTATATTATTTTATCTAGTATTATGTATATACTAGATAATATTACTTACTATATTGACATTTTATAAATAGTAAAATATAAAAATGGGATACACGAGAGATGAAAAAACTGGTTTATACAACATTAAAGGAAACACATACCAAAAAATTCGCGGATCGAGAACACAAGTCATGAATGGAACGGCATATATGACAACCGGCGAACTTACAAAAAATCAACTGGTTTATAGTAAAGAGGGATACATTGTGAGTAAAAAAAAGCACATTACTGCGAAAAAGGAAATGCGTCTTGAAAAATATGGCTACTTTACCAAAAAAGGCAAATTCGGTTCAATGAAGAAAAGAAAATCGAAAGGGCGTTCGCGTTCACATTCACGTTCACATCAGATGAAAGGTGGAGATAAAGAAATGAACGATCAAAATGAAATGCAATAGAAAGAATAAATAAATAACAGAAGCAAATAAAAACAAATATATAATATAAATGAATGAATAAAAATAAATAAAATATATATATTTAATAATTACGACGACGTTGATAAAAATGGAACAACCAGCCGAAACAATTTATGGACAAAGTTTGAGACTGAATATACCCAGACTAACATGTGCATCCGATCAAATAAATTGTACCGAACAAAACATATTTTTAGGATCACGTTCTTCTACTGGCGCTCCTAGTAGAGACGCTGTAATGCATGCAAATAATTACATTCTATCCATGATAAACTGTTTTGTAGATTTTTTTATTCAATATCAAATAGACGACGATAATGATCCATTTGATGCTACTGATGCCAATATGCAAATACTATTAGAATTGAAAAAAATAATTTTCTCACTTTGTTTAATTGTAGAATCACCGCCAAATTATTTTCAACAATTTTTTGCAACGTTTCAAGATAAATATGGCGCATGCATTATTGGAATAAAAAATAAATTTCAAGTGGTACAATACGTTGGTATTCCTGATTTGAAAAGTATAGAAACTTTTGAAAACAAACCAACATCATTTGCATGGTTTAAACAAAAATCAACCAATCTGTTTTTACTTGGCCTTTCATATAAGGTTCTTTCTTTAAGTGGTTCGCTTGGAATTCAAATTAAAGATATTAGTGACATTATTCGAGCTGAAAAAAAAAGAGAAAGCAGCGGAAAACAAAGTTTTATTTTACAATTTTTACCATACGATAAAGAAATCAAGTGTTTTGAAAAAGTTGATCTATTTTTATTAGAAAAAATGAATACTATTATATTCCAACAAGTATCAAGGTTGGCAGTGGCAGACGGCGGTTCAAAATCCCGAAAAAATAAATCCCGAAAGAATAAAAAGAAGGGTCGTCGAAACAGTAAACATTCTCGACGTAGTCGACGCAAAAAGACGCAAAATAAAATGTTTTAGGAAAATGGACAATGTAATCAACACATAATTATTCTGACTCGAGAACAAATTGATTTAGAACAAAGTTAATACCATAATACGTGCACGAAAATAAAATACTAATAAAAAGCAGACCAGAGAGATTGTGATTGCCGTCCTTGTTAAAAATGCTGGGCAAATATAAAAGCAAGTATTTACGCATGACTGGTAGCTGGAATGTGAAATAAAGAATTGCCAGAAGAATCGGTACTTGCAGCGTGTCATAAACGACGTCGAGAGATTCTGAATGGTTTGACATTCGAGTGCGATGATCCATAAAAGAACGAGTGTTTTCGTGGTGATCGCGAATATAGTCCACCGGATCTCTCGGAATATAATTTGGAACTGTTTGTTCATCTGAAACAACGGTTTCGGTGTTTCTCGGAACATCACGGATAGGAAGCGCCGTTAAACCGGAAGATGTGGCGCGCTGTAATCCAGAAACAAAATCATTTACATTCATGTTTGATGCAACGGTTGTTTGCGGAGGAGAAACTTGTTGTTGTTGTTGCATTGTCGGCGGCATTGTTGAAACATTGGGATTGTATGTTTGAACAGGAATTTCCAGTTTCTGATTTTGAACAATTCCGGAACCCTGGGCTGCACTGGCTGGAACTCCGGGCAAATCATCAATACTTGTTGTGTCGGTCATACTTCCTTAATTCTTTTTTTTTTATAAATATTGTTTTATAATTGTGTTTTATGAATTCTTTTGTGAATAATTTTCTTCTAAATATATGGAATAAAATTATACTATACCATATTACGCAATCCGTTACTTAATTCCACCGTTTTTTTATTTTGGTCGCATTTTTGGGTTGAAATGTTATACTTGTAACATTCGTTTCCATATTTATAAATTTGTCCCCCAGTTACATCCTTGATTGGCGGCGATTCAAAGTGAAGACAGTTTCCATCTTTGCACGCCTTTCTAAATAATGCGGCCAGTCCAAGCCCGAGAATAATCGATATAATGTATTTACTGTTCGACTTGTGCATCCATTCTTGTATGTTAATCATGATCTATATGATGATGTATATTAATTAGACTTAAATTAGTAGATTAATAAGATTAATAGATTAATACCCTTACTATTATATATTATTTTTATTTTTCCTTTAATTGTAGTTTTCGTTTTTTTCATTCATTCATATATAAAAGTTTCATTTATATAAATTATTTTTATCTCTTGTATATATTAAGTGACATATCGAATAAACCAATCATTTAACATCAAACGTCATATGAAGTATTTTTCTATAAAAACATTCATCATAAGCTTTCTTGTAGGCATGTTGTTCATTTTTTTATCTTCTCCTTCTCAGAGAACCGTAGTTGTTTATCCAACGGTTGACAACCAAGACTTGTTTCAATACAAGGATATGGCCGAAAACTGTTTTGCATTTAACCCCAGTGTCGTGAAGTGTCCATATTTAGATAACAATGTTAGCGTTATTCCGCCTCAAGTTTAAAAACAAATTGGGATTATTGTTATAAATATTATAAACTGCATATGCGTTTATTTTGTCGATATATACTCACCGTATTGGTCTGACTGCATATTGGTGGCTGATACTTATTTTTTAGAAAGAAAGGTGTGTCGCTGCTTCCCGTAAACCTGCACGCGCTTGCCGCCTCGTTTCCAAATGCACTTCTTAAAGAGTTGGCATTTGTATTTATAGTATTCAGTTTTAGCTTCTCGATTCGTGTACTGCTATCCACCGCACCTTGAACCGAGTACTGACGATTATTCGGTTTAAAGATAACAGTTGACGCGCCGCCCGTGTTGTTGCACGCATACGGGTTTACGCGCGGTTGATACGTATCATTCGTTCGATACACCTGAGGACCGGTTGCGCTATTGTTTGGCCATAACAGCTCTTTATCTGTATCTGTATACTGGATATTTGCTGCGCGATTAATGGACGCATTTTGTTGGTACGTTTTACAACGAGATTTAAGATACCCGGTCGTGTCGGAATAATATGCTCGACTTAAAAGCGTCGATGCGCTTCGAATCACATTGTTTTGCGGATTGCAGCCAATGCACTTGGTCGCATAAATACCGGTATTGATTTCGTATGCGTCACTTCCTTGTCCAATAACCACAGTTCCTTGATTCTCAACAAATGTGCCCGACGCTTTTTTAGCATAGTCAAAATGTTCGCTAATTATATATGAATTTCCGCCAGGTTCGACGCATTTGCAATCAGAATTAGAACCCAAATAAGAAACTGCGCCCGGACGGTCCATGAGAAGTCCAATCGTCGCGGTTCGCCGACCTGATGATGATGAAGCAATATACGCTTCCGGATTTGTAATTACACCTGTTGTGGTATTCGTTGCATTCGCAACCGTGGTAGGAATGTGCTGGCGTCTCCAATGTTTTATAGGACGCGCTTTAAATTCTGGACCTTCAAAATCGTGCTGGTTTATATTTGAGGGAACGCCATTTGTATTAGGACGATGCAGTCCGGGAACTGAACTGTTTGCTGTTTCAACTTTTGTAGCATAATGAGGCACTTTTGTCGTGATAAGTGAATTGGATGTCCTAAAGTTTAATGGAGCATTCTGTTTCGGAGTATTAGAAACCATTTATTAATTTCGATAGTATCTTATTTAATATATATTTTATATTTTATAATTATAAAATAACTTATTTTATAATTATTATAATTATTTTATATTTTATAATTATAACTAGTAGTTATCAAAGTTGAGTTGTCATCAATACATGCACTTTCGTCTACTGTAACGACGTTTTGAAAATCTAAATCTTTTATTTGAATATTTTTGTTTTTTTCGTTTACTTTTATTTTGTCCTTTTTTCCTACCACCAAGTTGTGTTGTAAAATTTTTTATTTCTGATGTTAACTCATCTTGGTATGTTGGAAGTGTTTGGTCACGCGACATTAGAAAAACTTTACACTCTTGACTGTTTCGCGGTATCCATTCACCGCCGGTATGTGCAACAGAAAACTGAACATAGTGATCACTCACAACAGCCGGCGGTTGTGTAACTTGCCAACTCTGAGATTGATTCGTCATTATATCACTAACTCGTATAACGTCGGTAGATTGAAGTATAAACTCTATATCAAAACTATTCTTGTCAAAAGTTGAAATAAATATTTGTGTTGATGATAATGGATCAACATTATTCCAAACAATGTGTCCTCGAGGTATGGGAGGATTCTGTGTGGTAGTATCTGCAGTGTAACTCGTAATATATCCGGGCATTTGACCCAAGTCTCCGCTAATTGAAAAAAATAAAAAACTACGTGTAAAATATGTTTTTTGTATCGTATTTCCAAGTTGTTGAACACAAGCTTGTGCAATATTTGGCGCGACAACTGGTAAAATTGTTTGATAAACTCCTTGTAATGTTGACCCTGGTGATATAACATTCCCATAAAAATCTTCAATGCGTTCTCTCAACCAACCCATCATTGACAACGTATGATATGTTAGACCCGCAATATACAATTTTACTACTCTTAAATCTACATTACCTTGAATAATATTTCCGCCGCCTACTATGGCATCTGGTAAATAGTCAACATTAAACACGGGTGTAGGAACGCCTCCGACATCAATATTTACTGGTGCGGCCTGCGTCATGTATTGAAAAAATAAATCATAATATCGCGAAATTGAAGACAAATAAAATATTCCCTTTTTTAATTTAACAATTCGACTAGGAGCTACATTTCTTGCTAAAGATTCTTGTAAAAGCGCATTTACAAACCCATTTATAAAAGGTACTAAAAACATTTGTAACGGAGGATTTGTACTGCAATTTACATTTTGACCTGTAAAATTTACACCACAAGCAATGTCTATAGGACGAATGGCTGCCATGACAATAATATAATTTCGGGTTTAATTATATTATTATAATATAAAATATATAAAATATGTAAAATATATAAAATATAAAATATTATATAAAATATAAAATATTATATAAAATAAAAAATAAAATAATTGACTCTTTTACTTATTTTATTTTTTCATAAACGAACCAAAATATTTCTTTTCACATTTACTGAATCGAAACATAACTCGGAATTGCATCGATATCTAAAACTGTCATTGATTTTTTTACGCTTTTTTGCGGAATTTCATACTGTGTAAAAACGGCATGTTTCAACAATTGTTGTGACGGAACTTTGTTGTGAACCGTTCTTGCAATCATTTTATATAACTTGAAATCTGGATACCGATCGATCCCGCTTTGTTTGTACAATATGTTGCGACCATTATCATCCGTAATCCAATCAACAACAAGCTCAACTAGTCGACTCTTTTTACACTCAGCCTCAACATCATCAACATCATCAATAAAAAAATCAAAAAGAGAACAGCCCAATCTACATAAATCAAAACTATAATTTGGTTCAACAATCGGTTTTTTGTCATTATAATACGGTTCGCAATTGTATTGAGTAGCGGCATCTCCACTCTTGTGAAAGCTATCACTGCATACCAGTTTCGAATGAAACTTGTAAATGGAACGACCAAAATCAATAATTTTAAATATTCTACCGAACGTCGGAACCTTGTAGAACTTCTTATTGAACAAATAATATATAAACTTTTTATCTGTCTCATTGAACATGATATTATTGGTGTGCAAATCATTATGCGTAAATGCAAACGCTTTCTGATATGTGGCCAGCGTCATTACAATCTGCATGAGCGCCGCTTCCCATTCTTCATCAGATAGCGCATCTTCCACCATCAAGTCATCGAGCGTTTGCTTGCAGCGTTCAAGCGCAATCACTTCCACTGGAAAATTATAAATGGTAGCATTCAATATTTCATCTTCATCTTCATCTTCTTCTAGCCCAATACTATTTTCATCTTCACTGTTATAATCACTATTGTTACCGCTTCCATTTTGACTCGCTGAATCACTGTCGCTCATATTATAAAGAGACTCATTGGTTGTATGTGACGAACGCGAAGAGCACGAAGATGACGAGGACGATGATGCATCATCAGAATCACAGCAACCAATCTTTAACTTTTGATTTCCGTTTCCAATATCACTACATTGTTCTTGTTTTTCCCCTTCTTTATCATCTTCAATATTAAAAATGTCAGAATCGGATATATCAACAAGCGCTTTAAGCCTATTTTCATCACCTTCATATTGCTCATGCTGTTGCTCTTGATGTTGAAATTCTTCGGCGACAATCTCTACAACATTCAATATTCTTATTTTCGAGTTTATACTTTTTGTCTGTTTTCTGTTCCTCTCTCTTCTCTCTTGATTCCATTCCAATAATTTTTCGCATTCTGTCTCGTCATAATAAAAGAGTAGTCCGTTCTTGTCTTTGAAAAACTCATTCTTCATCAAATACTCTTGATCATCGAATATATTCACGATGAAATCTTTTTGAATTGCCAAATACGAGCCATAAAAATCGATGCCGTGTATAAAATCATGAGCATGCAGCAACTGGCTCGACAAGTAAGAAAAAAATCCGTCCACATATGCGGAATTGTTTGGATCCAAAATCTTTGAATGGCAATAATGGTTTCCGTTACCTTTTTCAGAACCGGAGTTATGACTCGGCAAAGAATGCAATTCGGGAAGATGGAGCAGTGCTTCATTTTGCGTATCATAACTGCCTGCCAAATATTTTATCGGATCCAAAAGTGGAGAAAATTTGAAAAAAATAGGAACATCAATGGCGTTGTCATCCTCCCGTTTTTTTACATTTGCGGTTGCAATATTTTTAAAGTGTCGTTCTTCTTCGGAACCAGAATCAGAATCAGAATAAACAATCGATTGTATACTAAATGATTGATTCAAATTGATGGAGTTATAATTCGTATCGTTCAAAGAAAAAAAAGTGGAATACAATGGAATAAAATTCTGACAATGAGAAAGTCCCATTCGCGTTTCTTCTAAATTTTTAAAAAGATTATCGTTTCTTGGTTTTTGATAATAAAGGTCAAATGCATTTTTTATACAAGACATATTCTAAATAGATAGAGAGATAGAGAGAAAATACTTAAATTATAGAATAAAATAATTATTACTTAAAATAAAAAAATTACAAAAATGAAATTAATACTGTCTATATATAGAAAAATACAAGTATTTAAACTTATATTTCACAAGAATATTTACAATATTATTTTAAAGTTACTCTTATATTTTAAAATTCGCATTATATCGATCGAAATCATTCATTCCTGTTCTCTCACTAAGAAATTCGAAATACTTTTTAGCTAAATGATACTCCTTCGGTTTTTTATTTTGCAACACTTCTAATCTTACTTTCATAATCATTCCCACCTGCCATATGCGCTTATGTGTATATTTTTTATCTTTATAAAGCTGCTCCAATTTGCGAATCGTCGCCTTCACATTATCAACCGTTTTATACTTTATATGTATTGTATCTCTCGGATTTTTATCAATATACACATCAAACGATTTTTTTGGATCATTCGGATTATATAAGAATTTCCTTGTTTTACCATTTTTGTCATTTTTATTACTTTTATTTTTATTATGTTTATATGATTTGAGTGTTTTTCTCATTTTTCTTATTTATTTTATGGTTATTTTGATAGATAGATAGTAAACATATATACTAAATGTATTATTTATTAAAAATAATAAAAAATAATACATTTTTTCAGAAATACCTATTTTATCTTAAAATATATTTTACTTAAACGCATTAAAGTTCGTTGTGTTTTATAATCATCTTTTAATAATAATTTAATATTTTTAAGAACTTGTATACCACTATAAAATAAAATATCATTACCATATATTTTTCTTATGATTTTATCAAAAATATTATGATAATTATTCGATTCGGAATTATTTTTTTGGATAAAAACTGGTTCTTTACAATAATATATATTTTTAGAATATAAAATACTTTTTTGTTCCATGTTAATGTCAAAATCAAAATGTATTTTACTTGGTTGCGGTAATTGATTATTGTTTTTATAAATGATCGTTTTTATATATGTTCTGGTAACAATGTATGCATGTGCTAAAAATCCATATCCGTTTATAAAATATTTATCATCTATGCGATTTTTATTTTTATCTCTGTCTTCACTATCTTCACTATACCTGACAAATGTATCATGTAAGAATAAAAAATCTATATTATCTTTATTTTTTTCAATAAATGAAGTCGCTTTTGTTAAATAAAGTTTACTATTTTTTGTCACTTCAAAATCATCTTCGAATATAATACACATTTCTTTATCAGGATGATTTTTATAAAAATCATTCCACACTTTCATATGCGAATCATAACAACCATACCTTCCGCCATTTTTATGACGATGAAAATCTAGAAATATAACATCAGTCGGTTGAATATCTATTTTCTTAAACTCTTTTTCTAGATGCTTTTTTCGATCTAATCGTTCTTTTAAATTAATACAATAAACTGGATAATCCATATTTATATATTTATATTAATATTTTATAAAAAATGAGTTTAAATTAACCAAATATATTATTTCATTATCTCATACATATCTATAATTATATTTAATTTATTCAACATTTATTATTATTCTCTTTTCTCTCTCGAAAAAAATATAAATCCAAATGAATTTAGAATTAGGAAAATTCGATATGCGCTCCATCAGCTTTAGACCCGACGAAAATAAAGGTCCCGTTATCGTCCTCATCGGTCGGCGTGATACCGGTAAAAGTTTTTTAGTAAAAGACCTCATGTATTATCACCAGGACATCCCCATCGGAACCGTCATTTCAGGAACAGAAGCAGGAAACGGATTCTTCGGAGAACACGTGCCGAAACTTTTCATCCATGACGCATACAACACCGCCATCATTGAAAATATCCTGAAACGACAAAAAGCAGTCCTGAAACAAGTCAAGAAGGAAATGGAATCATACAAACGGAGCACCATAGACCCCCGAACTTTTGTCGTCCTCGACGATTGCTTGTTCGATAATAAATGGACCCGCGACACTATGATGCGTCTCCTCTTTATGAACGGTCGTCATTGGAAGATTATGCTGGTCATCACAATGCAATATCCTTTAGGTATTCCGCCCAATTTGAGAACCAACATTGATTACGTGTTTATCCTGCGAGAGCCGTATATAGGTAACCGAAAACGTATCTATGAAAATTATGCGGGTATGTTTCCTACCTTTGAGTCATTTTGTCAAGTCATGGATCAGTGCACTGAAAATTTCGAGTGTTTGGTGATAAACAATAATGCCAAGTCGAATAAGCTACAGGACCAAATTTTCTGGTACAAGGCGCAACAACACGGGCCGTTTAAACTCGGTAGTAAAGAATTCTGGGAGATGAGCAAGGATTTAAATTCCGATGATGAAGAGGAGTCATATGACCCTAAAAACATTAACAAAAAGGGTTCAGGGCCTAAAATTAACGTGAGAAAAAATAAATGGTAATTGGGATTGATTTTGATTTTAAAAAGCAAAAGCAAAATTTCTCATCTGAGCGGAAGAGCAAACAAAGGGAGTGCATTCTATGTACATCAAGTATTAATTAAAAAAATAATTAAATAAAAATTGAAAAATCAATATAAAGACAAAGGTTGTTAATCATATATAAACGCCCATTAAATCAATATGGATATAGTAAAAGCATTTAACGAAAACGATCTACATACAGAAATTGTTATAAAAGGAACAATAGATGACCCATTATTTCGAGCAAGTGACATTGGAGTAGTATTAGACATTGCATCTATTCGTTCTGTTTTAAGAGATTTTGATGAATCTGAAAAGGTAGTGCATACTATGCACACCCTTGGCGGCACTCAAGAAGTGACATTTTTAACAGAAAAAGGATTATATAAAGTGCTGTTTCGTTCGAGGAAGCCGATAGCCCAAAAATTTCAAAATTGGGTTTGTGATGTGATAAAAGAAATTCGAGTTACGGGTATTTACAATATGCAAAAAGAAATCGATAAAAAACAAGAAGAGCTAGCATCCATCGAAACCACCAAAGAAAAAGAAAAAAGCCGCGCGGTTGAACAAGTGATTATTGCACAATTTCCGCAGAATACCGAGTGTGTTTATTTCGGGACAATTGACAATACGAATGAAAAAGGAGAAAAGTTGATAAAGTTTGGCATTTCGAATGATTTATCGAATCGAGTGCTGGACCACCGCAAAAAGTATATAAATTTCAGATTGGTATCTGCATACCGCGTGCAAAACAAGACCGAGATTGAGAATCTCATGAAGAAGCACCCAAAAATTCAAAAACATTTACGCATGATTCGAGTGAATGATAAATGCAAAACTGAAATCGTTGCATATGATGAAGTGAATTTGACGATTGATAAATTGAAAAAATACATCCAAGATATTATCGATTCGAGAAAATTATGCATTGAAAACTTCACAAAAATGGAGAATGAGATCAAAACGCTGCGTAGCCAAAACGATATGTTGTCAACGATGGTTGAATCAATGACAGGAAATTATAATAAAGCTAAAATTGAAATCGATACACTTCAAGAAACAGTGAAAAAACAAAAAGCGATCATTGAATCATTCCGTAAAGAAGAAAATGACAACACGGTTTTCCCGGAACCCGAAATAGACGAGAAAGCGATGAATGATGCAGCGGCTACAAGCGCTGAATTCACAGCAATGTTTAACGAGTTCGTTTCCGCCGAATGTATTGTTCGTTCGGACGTGTATGAATCTTCGGTTCAACTGGAGGGACGATTTCGCCTTTGGAGACAAACAAAACCCAAGAAAGAAATATTTCACGCATTCAAGGATTATATGGATACGCGATTTAAGCCGAAGCGCATGACGATCAATAAACAAAATGCGCATTGTTATGTCGGAATTAAATTGAGAGAAGCAGAGTATAAAAAGAAATTCTCATGTTCCGATGCACCGGCGGTCGAAACATTTCTGTTTCAAATGTGCAAGTTTTCAGACACTGGCAAAATTCTGAATTCTGTCTTGTTGAGAGAATATAAAAAATGGAAACAGTCCGTGAATCGCGCATGCGCGCCTGATGAAGTCGAATTGAAGGAACTCAAAGGATATTTGAATGCGTGTCCGTATGCACTGAAAGCGACCGTGTGGACAGAGCATGGAGTCAACGAAGGATATTACGGATTATCGCTGATTGAAGATTATATCAAACAAACAGAACAAGTTCAAAAATCGAATAAAAATACAACCGGAAAAGTCGTAGAAAAAAGAGAAATCAAAACAAATGAGCTTATTGGAACATGGGACAGTATTGCAGATGCGGCAATTTCAGAGAATGTATGTGCTGCAAAAATGAGCAGATACATTCGAGAAAAAAAACAAATTGGCGACTATCATTTTGTTACCAAGTGTTAACAATTCCACAATAGCCAAACAACAGCGCAACAACAACAAGTGCGCTTTCAAACCCTTACACCGTGACCAAGTTGTAGATGTTATCCACATAATTTTTTGCTTGAATTCGTGTGTAGGGATTGGTTTTCGAAATCGCAGTTATTTTTGCGATAATATCTTTGATTGAATTTTTGATGCAGTGGTGTTTGTGGTGCATGTCGAAAAGGACTTTTTCTTCATTTTGTATCAACCGCAATTCGTGTGAAACCTTGGCTTCCAAGTTGCCAAGTTTGAAGTAGAAATGGGAGGATTGTGTGTGCCTATGATAAGTGTTGTGGGATTCATGCATCTTCATCTGATTCAACCTCATCTGGAGCGGAATCAGTCGGTTGCGCAATTCTCGACACTTTTGTATCTGCTGTGTGATTTCCGCCTTGGATTGCAACTGGGCTTTCATGCGTGCTTCATGTTCGGATCGTCGTTTGAGTATCACTTCGTGCTCTCGCTCATGCCTTTCCTTTTTTGTTTTTTTCTCTTCATCTGAAAATGATGATGACGACGAGTTTGATTTTTGTTTCAATAATGATTGCTCGGCAGGCGATAGACCCTGAAACCATTCAGATGCCTCCTTTTTGTTCATTCTCTTTATTCCTGATGACTTGCCGACTCCCAATTTGGACTTCTTGGAAGTATTTGACTTGCATGTGAGCGCGATTTCCATCTTGAAATTGACTTGTTGCCGTTTAAACACTGAATATTTCAAAAGTAATTCAAAACTTTTCAATTTATATTTTTGTAAATATTTTTGTAATTGTAAATATAAATTGAATTGTATACTGATAACCCATTTCGCTTTTAATTTTTAAAATTAAAAGCAAAATAAAGTTTATTAACCCGAACATGTGAATAAATAAATTTACATCAACCATTTATTTACACCTTTGAAAATTTACATCGCCGATTTTTAGTTATTTAAATTATATGGTAATAATTTTTTAATAGCATAACCTTTATATGAATCATTTTTAAATATTCTACCACAATTATCATATACATCATGTATTGTTATATCATTTAATTTTGTTATATTTGATAAATAATTAAATAAATAGAAATAACTTTTAGGATTAATTTTACTATTTTTGTCTAATGTCATCATATCATTAACTACATAAACAAAATCATTATATTTTAATATTATTTCTGACATATCTTTATTGTCATAAATTAAAAATAATTTAAATTTTAATTTTGGATAAATATGCTGAATAGTATTTATAAATTTGTTTACCAAATAAATTTCACGATCGTCCAGTACTGTTCTAAGAAATATGACTTCATCGTCTGTAACTGATAAATAGTTTACTAATCGTTGAATTCTCCTTTTAAATGTATCTATAATAATGTCATCATTTAAATTATGGTGAGTAAAACAGCCATACTTTCCACGAAATAATTTTCTGTTTCCATTGTTATCTGCTTGTGGATGAGATTTTCCTACAAAAACATTTTCACATATGATTTTTTTAGGAAAAAAATTATTAAAGTTATTCTGGAAACAATCGATTACGCCTTCAAATGAATATATTATACTATCAAAAGGGAATGCTTCACTTCTCAAATTGTTTAACTTCAATATTTGTGAAATATAGCATCTATGACCTAAGGAAATGTATCTTAATGTCGACATAATATTATATAATATTAATTAATATATTAATATTAATGAATTATTAATTAATATATTAATATTAATGAATTATTAATTATATTGTAAAAGCCTAAAAATAAACGATTTAATAAATTTTTAATTAATATTCAAGTGTTATCATTATCATTATCTAATACTCCGGGACATGTCGTTTAAACAAACAACCGTGTGAAGTGATTCCGTGGACTTCGCGAATGACCGCCGCGTCCTGAAACGAACAATTTGAGAGCCATATTTTAATAATACAAAAATTCTTTTTTGGAGAGATTGTGATTCCGTTGATGTGAGGCAACAACTTCTTATTATCGGACATGGTCTCTCCAACCATCGAATACGAAAGCTGTTTCCACGCATCAGGTACGTCCTTGTTTGGAATCTTGTATGAAAAACAACCGCCATTGCGGTTTCGCTCATCCTCCCAAATCGGATTTATGCCCTTTCGCATCAAAAACAGCATGCAATTGGTAACCAAAACGGGCGGAAGCGTTTCTGCGATCGTTATGGCTTGTTCTACTGTGTTAAATTCATAAATTTTCATATAACTTTTCAAGCTCCAATCGGTATCATGGGGCAAATGCGCCCAAAGAATCCAGGCATCTGACAGTTCATGCAAGTTTGAATTCGTTGAAACAACAGTATCTTTTGAATCAGAGTTTGTATCCGAACCCGTATTAGAATCTTTTTTGAAAATATTATTATTTGTATTATTACTTTCAGAATGGTTTGATTTGACAGTTGTCATATTTTTATTATTTGCGACAGTAGTAGTAGTATTATTTTGTGTGCAGCGTTTAGTTCCTTTCTCTGTCAACGTTGTTTGAATTACTTCGAACGATGCCATAATAACTTAATAATATAATATATTTATATTGATTTTTAAATTAATATAAATATAAATATTATAAATATAATTTATATTAGAATTTGTTTAACATTTAAATTAAAGCACTATATTATTATTTTTATACACATATACACATATACATATATATATAATGTTTGAAAAATTATACCAGTTTTATGATTTTTATTCATATTTTGTATTTACCTACTTTATTAATGTTTTTTTCCATTATGTAATTGATATATCATATTACGATATAAGCAGTAAATATAAGATTATTCCTTTACCCAAATTAGAATTATTAAATTTATATCAAAAATATCTACCAGTTGTTGTTAAAAATGTCATTATATCGCCGATACCTTTTGGAGTTATAGCCGTTCATTTAGTTAATCTGGATTCCTTATATACTACTCGGTTTCATATAACCGATTGTATTTTCGAATTAGTATTAACGGCGACTATTACTGAAATTTTATTTTACATTTTTCATAGAAGAGTTCATATTCCATTTTTATATAAACGTTTTCATAAACTACATCATAGTGTAACAACACCCGTTTCAGTTGCTACTCTTTATGTCGACCAATGGGATATGTTATTTAGCAATTCAATTCCACTTGTTTTCCCTGTATTTTTTATATGTTCGACGACCATAACCGCAAAAATATGGTTTATATTTATTTTAACTGAATCAATATTATCACATGCTGGATATAAGTATTTATCAGAAGCACACAATAAACACCATACAGATATTAATATTAATTATGGTAATAATTTATTTATGGATAAATTACTTGGAACATATGGATAATTTTTTGATGAGACCTCATATTGATTGGTCGACCTTTTCATATTCGTTCAAGTGTACTCGCAAACCGCACAACCGGTCAAGCTGAAACATGTTCATATCCTTTGTAATGCACGTAATTTTGTAATTCGCAGAAGGTTCAATCGCATAATTGTATTTTTTAAGTATATACCAATGCACAAATTTTTCATCCAAAACGAGATTTCCGACAACATTGAAATTATATGGTTGCGACAAATCAATTTCATACTCGCTGTTATCACCATCATCGATTTCTAAATTGCAAATAATCATTTCTGCATTTGATTTTTCATATTTGGTCTCATCTGCATAATAGTCGTTTTCTGTGAATGTTCTATAAATCTTTGTATAATTTTGTTTGGATGTCTCATGTGATTCGGGATACTTATACTTTGTGTGCATGATGAAATCAAAATTCTTAAAATCGAGCGTCTTTTCAGACTCATTTTTTTCCATTACAAATAACGGTTCCAATGATAGCGGAACATGTATAGGTGACGGCGAAGAGGAAGAAGGTGACGGCGAAGAGGAAGAAGGTGACGGCGAAGAGGAAGAAGGTGACGGCGAAGAGGAAGAAGGTGACGGCGAAGAGGAAGAAGATGGAGAAGAAGGAGTTTCACTAACAAGATCAGAATCAAAAGAAGACGAACAACACTCTTCTACAACTTCTTCGAGGTCATAATAGTCATTTGGATTTCCTAAATAAGACGATTCCTTAAACGCCACCATTGTTTCAAATGACCCGCGGCGAACTCCATTTTTAATTACTTTAACTTCATCGTAAATATATGCAATTTTCTTACTTGACTTATCAGAATCTGAAAAAACAAAAAAATTCTTAATTCTTCTGTACGCGTTTGATACTTTTGTCGCTACCAAAAATGATTTATAACTGATTTGAAATAAAAATTCAGAAAGTAGTTCTTTATTATTTTTAAAATAAATGATTCCAGATAAACCAATAAACAATGCAACAAATTTTAATTCAATTTCTGCGACTTCTGCTAGATAAAAGTCGCTACAATTGGTATGATACGTTTTTTTTATATTTTGACAAAAAACGATATTATTCATTTTATTTTATACAGAAAGGAAAGGAATAAAGGTTTAAAAAGAACAAGTAATATAAATATATATATAATAATATTTTTATATTTATTATATATATATATATATATTTATATTTATATTTATATATTTATACATACATCAACATATGGCAGTTATTTATTTATTTCATATATAATTTATATTATCGGACTAGTTTCACCTTTACATGATTTTGCGATGGCATACGTTTTTCCATCTGAACAGCAACCGAATTCAGTACCAGCACACCCACCGATCAAATTAGATTGTGATGTAGGAGCTGGTTCAGAGCTGCTTGTACTTGTACTGTTAGGCATCGGAACCATTCCTTTAGGACAAGGCCTTGTTGATACACCGTCTTCACAACATCCATATTGTTCTCCATCACAACCGCCAATTTTTTTTTTATGATGATGAGGTTCTGGTTCTGGTTTCGGGTCAGGGTGGGGCCGAGGCCTATGTGGACAGTTTGAGCCGCGATAATCTGCTTTTGCGGTAGTTCCATCATAACAGCAACCATAACGCGTCCCGGCGCAACCACCGACAATGTTATGATTTCTTTCGCGCTCGTGATCTTCGCGTGATTTGCGCTCGGGTCTAAGATTATCTTTTTTGGGTACTCCAAAAACAAACGCTAAAACAGTAGTAATGTATGTCATTAAAATAAATGGTATAAAAACGATAAACCATGAAATGATGCCCAACCCTGCAGCGCATAGTATGTTTAGAACCACTGTAAATATGATCATGACAATGAATTTTAAGAATGCAGTATTTGCATCACCTCTAAATATGTCAATTATAATTTGAGTGATGGAAAAAGCTAAATATAATATTGCAGGCGGACAAATATATTCAACAATCATATGATATTAGATATTTAATATTCGATTTTAATGATGTACAAAATGAAAAATATAATATACTATATAAATATAAAAATAATAAAAATTATCATATTTTTTATTATTTTTACTTAACTATTCATTTCTATATTTATTTATTTTTTATAGTTTTTAAATTTCATTTGAAACTGTTACAGTGAACATAAATATTGATTGTGTATATTTAAATTATTTTTTTTTTAGTTTATCATCTATATCTGCATCTTTAAAAGTAATATATTTTTTTTTATCTTCGTCATAAAGAACAAGCCATAAATTATTATAACATTCAGTAATAGATAATTTTACAATATCATCAAACATATCACTGTTTGAAACGACCTCTTCGTGATAACATTGTAAATTATAATTTGGTATTTTTGAGTTCATGTGATGTATATGGTGATATTCTATACCACCAGTAAAATATTTCAAGACATATGGGATTTGAATAAAAGAACTTCCAAGTAAACCACTATCTCGTTGACTATATGTTTCATTATTTACGATATACGGAGGATTGAATCCGTGTTGTGAATGAAATAGCATTATTCCTATACTTGAAGATATCATAATTGAAATTAAATAATGGTAAATGATTGAATAATTATACAGTTTATAAAATAAAAATCCTATTCCAATATTATTAATTATTTGTTCTATAAACATAATTTTTTTCATATTTATTAGTGATGCCGGGATTTTTTTCATTTTAAAAAATCTAAAAGCATTAAATCTCATTACTATTAAAAATTTTAAAGCCGGAATTATAGAAAAAAATACAAAAGGGTGTTTTATAAATTTATATACTTGTTGGATTTTAAGTGAAAAATTTTTATACTGTCGTAATGAAGTAAATATAGTTTCATTATATGAATGGTCGTAAATATTGTCATAATTTCCATTTGTTAAATGATGTATGTTATGATTATAAGTCCAATTAAAAGGAGTATTAACTAAAATCCCTGTTATTATTCCAATAATATAATTAAATGCTCTACTTGGAGAATATGAATGATGTCCACAATCGTGAAAAATTATAAATGTTTTTATATTCAGCAATGCCATTATCGGTATGGTAAATAAACTAAACCAACTATCTCTAAAAAACCACAATAAATAAAAAGCTGAAGATAAATAAAAAGTGTGTATTGATAAATCTAAAAATGCAGATTTGTAAGAAGATTTATATTTTTTAAACAGTTCACTTTCATTCATTTTTATATTTGAATGTTTAAATTTATATACTGTTTAATTGTTTTATTCTTTAATTTTTTAATTTATATATTTAATATTATTTTTATTTTATTTGCGTCTCATAAAAACTGGTTTTTTGTTTTTAAATTTTCCTACAATTTCACCAACATCGCCATCTATAGATTCATAAATGTTTCCATTATCTTCATTTGTTGTAAAATAAGTTACATTTTTAATTACGATTTCATATACTTCTTCTTCTTCTGCATCTGCTTCTTCTTCTTCTTCTTCTTCTTCTTCTTCTTCTTCTTCTTCTTCTTCTTCTTCTTCTTCTTCTTCTTCTTCTTCATTCGCACTTGCATCTGCTTCTTCTTCTTCTTCTTCTTCTTCTTCTTCTTCACTCGAACTTGCATCTGCTTCTTCTTCTTCTTCTTCTTCTTCACTAGAACTTGCATCTGCTTCTTCTTCTGCTACGCTTGATTCTGCTTCTTCTGATTCCGATTCTGTTTTTTCCGCTTCTGACTCAGTTGAATTTTCACTTTGGTTCGTAGTTGTCGACCCTTCTTCGTCGACGTCAGTGTCATCACTGGATAGTTTTTTATTTTCAGTTTTTATGTCATGATCATTAGAGCGAAGTTGAACGTACGAATTCATAACTACAGGAGATGATGGCGGTGTAATTTCATCAATCTTTAGTTGAATATGTTCTTCGGGTTGTTCTGACTTTTCTGTTTGTTCCATCATCATTTCAAGTTGAGAAGCCAATTCTTGATTTTGAATATAAAGATCTCGAACAAATGGTATTTGAAGTATAGCATCATGGGTCGATTTATATAATTCATAATCTTTCAAAGCGCCGTCCAACGATTTTTGAATATTATTTTGAATAGAAGCGGTAACGTCATTTAATATAGAAGATATATCAAATTGAACTCCGTGTACGTTTACCATTTTATTTTGTCCATTTAATCTATTTTCGGCGGTACTCATTATTTATTTAACTTAAGGATTTATGATATATTTAATATAATTGTTTGTTTAATATGATTTAAAAAATATTTAATACAAACTATATATACATCAAATGAACGGCAACCAAAAAGAACAACGACAAGAACAACGACAAGAACAACGACAAGAATGCATTTATGAATATAATACAGCAGATATTGAAAAAAGAAAAGAAGAAGAACAAAAAAGAAACGAATGGTTAAAAGAAAGAATGGAACTTCGGCGTAAACAGCAAATTCAATTTATTATGACTCAAACAAATTACAATGAAATTGAAGCAACTCAAAAGTTAGAAGAATGTAACAATGATGTAATGAAGGTAGTAAACGAATACCTTGGAATTGGTGTAAAAAAAGATGAAAACGTAAAAAAAACAAAAAATCAAAAAGTATTTTCAGTTATACGAGAGATTATGGACTCAGGATCGCGAAATTTTATCATGCAACAAGAAAGAGCAAAAAAAATAGAAGAAATGAAAAAACATATAGAAATGAAAAAACGATTCGAACAAAATGAAAAAATAGAGTCATTAAAAGATGAAAACAACAATGTAAAAATAATGAAGGAGAAAATAGATTAAACAAATTTATTACATTATATTTATTATATATTGTAAGAATAACTTACCACATCCCAATCATAATCATTCAATCTTCCCTTATAATATATAGTGGGTAATTTTTTATTATTTATGTCCTCGATCCGCTTAAGCCGAAATCTTGAAACTTCATAATGCAACGAATTATCATTATCATCTTCTGTTAATTCTATACAAATCATGTCATCATCTATATGTAATTCTTTTCTATTACAAATTTCACTTATATTTGGAATTCGGTAATCTATACGATATCTTTTTTCATTTATCGAATGAAGTTGATAAAAACGGGTAATCCGGCGACAAATATATTTTTCTAAAAATGAATACTTGTCTAAATCAATCAGTCTAATCAACTCGCCTTTATAAAACCGATATCTCTTGAGAATTTTTGTGTAAATATATAAAACGATATCATCTGGCAACTTTTCAATTATTTCCATTTGACAAATAAATTCAATTACTTTTTAATAAATAATTAAACTATTTAATAAAAAAATCAACTATTTAATAAAAAATCAAATTTTATTAAATAATAAAAAGAATACTATTTTGTATTTTTTACTTTATACCAAATACTTCATTTATAATCGATGATTTTGCATTTCTAGTAACTTTTTTTTTTATTTCAATCGTATTATTTTGAATAATTTTATTTCCAATAAAAAAATCATTATTGTCTTCATACAGTTCGGGTAAAACATTTGTTAGCGGCTTATTCACCATGTAAACAATTTGTTCGCACTGAAACAATTTTCGATATTCATTTATAGTCAAATTTCCATAAAACTTGTTCAACAAATAGTGTGGATTTGCCGCCGGTTTAATACTTTTATTGTAATTATATATTGGGCCATATATCGAATTTAGAAGATAATATCGTTCAAACTTAACAGACGTGTCAATATTTTCATTCATCAAATAAGCTACCGCACATTCGGGATGACAAAAACAGCCATACCCTTTTGTTAACGACATTGGGATATGAATGGGTGGTGTGTCGAATTCACAAGTGTCCCAAAAACACGAGGAACGTTGTATGCTTAGTCCATCATTTTTATGAAAGTTTAATTTCAACTGTAAGATTTTTTTCCATATTTCCTTATTCGTTGTGTTTTTACATTCTAAACCACAGTCATTATCATTTATTTCTTTGTCAGAAAAATGAAATGGAACCTTGACATTTGAATTGCTATTTGTATTTGTATCCATCATCATCGGAATTGGCGTAGGATGTATATTTTTCGAAGAAAAATGTGATGGGTCATATACTTGAGTTGGTATGGGCGACGGTAACGACAAACACGTCTCTTTTTGTTCTTCTTCCTTTACATTCTCTTTATTGTATTTTTTATGTTTACCATCATTTTCATAACTTGTCATATTTGTCATGTTTGAATAAAATACACTATCCTGGTCGTTATCATTATAACATAAAATTCCATTTTTTTTATCACCGTCACAAACATCTAATTTATTTGAATTTAATTCATTTGATTTTTTCAAATCGGATAAAACACATTTTAAATGTAAAATAATATTTGGAACTTCTGGAACACCATGTGATTGTATTTGATTTTCATTGATGATTTTACCGCCTCGCGGTTTTCGACCTCGTTTTTTATGGACAATTGTCGAAGACTGTTCTTTCTCGACAACAACTGCATCGTTAGTATTACATTTCTCATGGACAACGCATTCAACTTCTTGCTGTTGTTGTAGTTCCTGCATCTGTCCTTTTTTTGAAACTCTAGATTTGCGTATTTTTTTCTCTTTTTTTTCCACATCACCATTATTAACAATCTCAATCTTATCATTCACTATGTTCGCATTAGCGTCGACGTTATCGTAGATATTATCATTTACATTTTCATAACTATTATTTTTATCATTTTGATATAATGTATTATTATTCTGTTGGTCGGGTTTAACAAGTTTTTTTCTTCCCCTTTTCTTTTTTTCAATAATGATTGAATTAGAAAAATTATTTTCCGAGTTAATAACATGGTTTTGTGACATATTCATAATGACTGACTCGTCTTCTTGAGTGTGATCTTGCGTTGTTAATAAAGGTAATGCTGCTTCTTTCACGTTAATGTCCGTATCATTTTTAATCTTTTTAATTCTCATGGTTGTTTATGGTTTAAATATGAATGGCCTAATATAAATCTAGTCTAACCTAATCTAAATAATTATGAATTATTATTCAATTCTTTATAATATATTAAAAATTGGTTTAAATTGTTTTATTATATTTTATAACAAAATGATGTTAAAGTGTAGTACATAAATAAATATTGAGTAAACTATCAATATAAATTATTTAATGAAATCATTTAAAAAGATATTTATATATTGATTTACGACGATAAAAAATTTAACGAAACGAATGTCAAAGGCGATTGGAATTGATTTGGGAACAACATACTCATGTGTTGGCGTATGGCAAAATGAGCGCGTAGAAATTATTGCAAATGATCAAGGAAATAGAACAACACCATCGTATGTTGCATTTACGGATAGTGAGCGTCTCATTGGAGATGCAGCAAAAAACCAAGTGTCAATGAACCCGGAAAATACGGTATTTGATGCCAAGCGTTTAATTGGTAGAAAAATCGACGACTCAAGTATTCAAAATGATATGAAACATTGGTGTTTCAAGGTTGTTGGAAAAGACGACGGCAAACCGCACATTCAGGTAAATTTTAAAGGTGAAGAAAAGACGTTTTCTCCAGAAGAAATTTCCGCAATGGTTTTGGTAAAGATGAAAGAAATTGCAGAGAGTTATTTGGGGTCTTCGGTGAAAGATGCAGTTATTACAGTTCCGGCATATTTCAATGACGGTCAGCGACAGGCCACGAAGGATGCTGGTTCAATTGCGGGTCTGAATGTGCTGCGAATTATCAATGAGCCGACTGCTGCTGCTATTGCATACGGTCTCGACAAAAAGGGTCAGGGTGAAAGTAATATTTTAATTTTCGATTTGGGCGGTGGAACATTTGATGTCTCGCTTCTCACCATTGACGACGGAATTTTTGAAGTCAAGGCCACAGCAGGAGACACACATTTAGGAGGAGAGGATTTCGACAATAGGCTGGTGAGCTGGTGCGTGCAAGAATTTAAACGCAAGACCAAGAAGGATCCAACCGGGAATAATCGGGCACTCAGACGACTGAGAACAGCATGTGAGCGCGCCAAGCGTACACTTTCAGCATCTACAGAGACGACAATTGAGGTTGACTCACTATTTGACGGATCGGATTTCATGACTAAAATTACTCGTGCAAAGTTTGAAGAGTTGTGTATTGATTTGTTTCGATCAACCATTGACCCCGTGGATCGCGTGCTAAGAGATTCTAAAATGTCGAAAAGCAGTATTCATGAAATTGTGCTCGTTGGCGGTTCAACGCGCATTCCCAAGGTTTGCAGCTTGCTCATGGAATATTTCAATGGAAAAGAGCTGAATCGCTCAATTAATCCGGATGAGGCCGTAGCGTATGGAGCGGCAGTACAAGCGGCAATTTTGACGGGCAGTCAGTCAAAGGTGACGCAAGATATTTTGTTGCTTGATGTTGCTCCGCTGTCGCTTGGAATTGAAACAGCCGGTGGCGTAATGACAAAACTGATCGAGCGAAATTCGACGATTCCTTGTAAGAAGAGTCAAGTGTTTTCAACATACGCGGACAATCAACCGGGCGTTCTAATTCAGGTGTTTGAGGGTGAGCGCCAGCTTACGAAGGATAACAACATTTTGGGCAAGTTTCAATTGGATGGAATTCCTCCCGCGCCGCGCGGCGTTCCACAGATTGAGGTGACGTTTGATATGGATGCAAACGGTGTTTTGAATGTTAATGCAATGGATAAAGCGGGTGGAAAGTCGAATAAAATCACAATTACGAATGACAAGGGTCGACTGTCAAAGGACGACATTGAGCGCATGGTTTCAGAGGCGGAGCGATACAAGGAGGAAGATGCAAAACACAAGAAAAAAATTGACGCTCGAAATGGGTTTGAAAACTATGTGTATTCCGTGAAGAATTCGACATCTGAGCCAGGACTAAAAGACAAGTTGACAGACGGGGAATGCGCGACGATTGAGGACGCGTGCAAATCTGCGCTCGATTGGCTTGAAACCGCGGGATCAGGAGTAGATGCAGAAGAATATGAAGCTGAACAGAAGAAGTTGGAAGGCGTTGTTACGCCGATTGTTTCCAAGTTGTATGGAGGTAGCAGTGGTGGTCCAGGCGAGAGTTCGAATTCGCATTCGGGATCGGGATCGCATGGTGGTGCAGGACCAAACATTGAAGAGGTTGATTAAAGGTATAGAAATAACAAAATAATAATTGCAGATATTAACATATATAAAGTATAACTATTATTTATAATTATACGTATTAATAAAAAATATTCTACTAAATATTTTATTAACAGCTTTTTACTAACAAAATTTACAACAGCACGCTTCTTTTAGATTGCATGGTGAATTTCCTCTCATTTTATAAACGCATAACAGGCACATTAATATCGGAATTACAAATAGTAATGACACTCCAAAGTACATTAACACAATAATCACTCTTTCATTATATGGAGTTGTATTTGAGTCATCAATGAGCGTGCCGTTGCCGTTGCCATTATTGCCATCATATACCATTATAATCGAATAATTTGAATAATTCATTATATTTATTATATTTTGTAAGACTGTATATATTGGTAGTATTAGGGGTAAATGAGTATGAATATAATAAATTATTAATTGTATTTTGCATTAATCAATTTTATATAAATGTCATATGTATACATTTATATAAAAATAGTAAAGAATTAAAGTTTAAAAAATATTAAATAAATGCGTATAGTTTTATCAACGATATTTGATTTCTAAATTATTTTCATTATAAAAATTAAAATTAAAAATATAAAAACAATAAAAATGGGATTAAATCAATCAAAAAATAAAATAAATTACGAAGATGTACAACATGCATGCAAATTTTCTTTTAAAAATAAAACCAACGGAAATGATTATAAATATATAATTATAAACACAATGGATAAAAACTGGCAGTCGTGTTTAATTCAAAATACAATTTCAATTCAAGAAGAAGAGGAAATAATAAATGGAATTTTGAACAACGAGTATTCGAATGCAAATGATATTACAGTTATTATCTATGGAACGAATTCGAATGATGACAGTATTTATTCAAAATGTGAACAACTTGTAAAACTTGGAATAAAAAATGTATTCATTTACACAGGAGGAATGTTTGAATGGTTGATACTCCAAGACATTTACGGGCGGGATTTATTTCCAACAACTTCGAGAGAATTGGATATATTAAAATATAAACCTCGAAAACAACTGAACCTTTTATACATTAACGCATGAAGACGAATTTTCGTTTTGATTGCAATTCGAACTGTATGTATTTCTAACGTTGTTGCTATTGTTGCTATTGTTGCTATTGTTGCTATTGTTGCTAGTGTTCACATACGTTTTCAAATGATGCAATACTCCAATAATTTTTGAAGCGCGAACGTCATATATGTATTTATAAATGTCTCTACTATAGTCAGAATTTTCCTCATTCGCATTTAATATTAAAACGGGAATAAAAGTCGTTGGATTTGTTATTAACCATTGGTCATGATACCTGTTACATTTGTCCAAATAGTCGTACTGTATCTCTTGTTCACCAACACGACTTCGTTTTTTAATTCTCGTCATACAAACATCAGTTGATGCTTTGAAATAAACAATGCACGAAGGTTCGACTTCCTTTGCAAACTCATCAAACCATCTCGTGTAAATTTGATACTCATCTTCTTCAATGTGTTTTGAATCATACAGCATTTTTGCAAACACGTGTGCATCGGTGATAAGACAGCGTTCTGTAATAATAATTTTTGTATTTGGATTTCTCAAAGCATCCCTTAATTTTTTGAGTCGAGAAATATATGCCATCATTTGAAATCGAAATGCAAAACGCTTCAAGTCGCTGTATAAATTTACCAAAATCGGAACACCATTTTCATCTTGGATTGTTTGCCATTCATCCGTCGGTTCATCAACGAATACCACAGTTGAATCCATAGATTTTTTTTGAGTAATGTATTGTTTTAATTTCGCCTTACCTGTGGTTTTACCAGATCCGATATTTCCTTCAACAGAAACAATGGTGCAAGCCGATTTTGTGTGAAATGATGATGATTGTTCCAATCCCATGGCAGAATGCAATATTGTAAAGTATATATATAATAATAACGTACTTATAAATCAATTTTTATATTAAATGTATTTTGGTTGAAATATTTTGAAAACAAAAAGGAGACGGTCCCATTATTTTTGACATATTTAGTTATTTTTGACATATTTATTTATTTTTGACATATTTATTTATTTTTGACATATTTATTTATTTTTGACATATTTAGTTATTTTTGACATATTTAGTTATTTTTGACATATTTATTTATTTTTTATTTATTTTTTATTTATTTTTTATTTATTTTATAATGTATATTATATAACCAATATAAAATTCAATACAATGGCCACTCGCCGAAATAAAGCAATCCGTCGAAATGAAAATATGCAACTTAAGGCAGTTAAAGCACAAAACAAGGCACTCATGAAAACCTTGTCAAGACGCACAGTTTCGTGGAAGAAGGCAGTTAGCGACAACGAGAGAATGCAACTCAATGCTATTCGCTCTCAAAACAACAAATTAATCAACACTATTAAATCGCAGAATGGCAATTTGTCTGCCGTAAAAAAACGCATGGTTGTTCAGCTTGATGCCGATCGAGCCCAGAACAAAGCCCTATTTAAATCCATCAGAGCTCGCCCAAAAATGTGGCGCAAAGCAGTCAGTCGCCGCCGTAAGACGCAACTTAAAGCTGTTCGGGCACAAAACAAAGCGCTTTTATAAGCGCGGTAAAATCTATAGTTAAACGAATATAATAAATATTTACATCCAATACTAACTTAAACAATTCTATTGTAAATAAATTACAATAAGTATTCAAATACTATGGAAACCAAATTTACCGGGTCTAACTACTACAAGCGCTCATTCACGGAGTATGAGGTTAAAGCGAACGAGCGGGATGCCGCCAAGCGCGCACAAGGGTGTAACGAGTGCTCGCAGACGGAGTACGAGGTTAATTCGTACGATCAGCAGAGTGAGACGTACTCACATATCTTTACCGCTGCCACCACAATGGCCGCCAAAATCGAACGCCGCGCTGCATTGGACGCAGAAATACCCGCATTAGAAGCAGAGATAGCTGCAGCCACCGAAGCCAAAACCAAACGCTCTGCCGAATTGGATGACGAAATAACCGCATTAATGGTAGAAATCGCCACAGCCAAAACCAAACGCAACCATAAGCTCGCTGCCATGGATGCAGAAATAGCTGCATTAGAAGCAGAATTAGCCGCATCCAAAACTAAACCAAACGCAGTAGAAACATAGTTAAACAGAAAAACTTACTTAAAATTTGTCCCATTTTAAATCTTCAAGGGTGTAAATAAAAAAGCTATAAAAAAGTAAAAAGTAACATGTTTTATAATATAATACCATAAATATTATATTATAAATTAAATTAATATGGAAAATGAATAAATAAAAATTGATTCATAGAAACAATTGTCATATTATGTAATAATATAACATACTATATTACATCTCAGAAAATATAAAAATAGAATATAAACATAAAGTTAAAAATAATATATCAAAACAAGACATATTTTCATATTTTACAGTCAAGACGAATAACTTGTGATTTCATTTTATAGATTCCACATTTCTGTTATGAGAAAAAAAAATGCACCCATAAAAACAAATGTAGAAGTGGAAACCCAAACAGATTTAACACTATCAGAAATGGATATTATTTTAAATATAGTGGATAGTTATAAAAATAATAACTCTATTTATGAATGCGAAACTATAAATAAAGATGAATGCGAAACTATAAATAAAGATGAATGCGAAACTATAAATGAAACGGATAAGATAAAAAAGGAAAAGAAAACAAAAGAAAAAATGAGAAAAAAAATAGAGTATTTAGAATGCGTCTATCAACCGGAACAAAGAACAGACGAATGGTATCAACACCGTCACGGATTGGTTACTGCCAGTTCAGTTTGGAAAGTGTTCGGAAGCCAGTCAACACAAAATCAGCTAATTTATGAAAAATGCAGCCCCATTGATGTTGAAAAATATAATAAAGTAAATACCGAATCGCCTCTTCATTGGGGTCAAAAGTATGAACAGTTGTCAAAAGATTTATATGAAATGATCAACTGTACAAAGATTCAAGAGTTTGGCTGCATAAAACATCCGAATCCTGCATATTATTTTATAGGAGCATCGCCAGACGGAATTAATGTATGCCCGTCATCTAATTTATACGGAAGAATGCTTGAAATTAAAAATGTGGTTTCGAGAGAAATTATAGGCATTCCAAAAGAAGACTACTGGATTCAAATGCAAATTCAAATGGAAGTGTGTCGTCTACCAGAATGTGACTTTTTAGAAACCAAATTTGTAGAATATGAAGATGAATGCGCATTTGATGCAGATTCAAATAAAGAAAACGACGAAATTAAGTGGAATTATAATCTCAGCGGAAAGCGGCGCGGAGTCATCGTGTATTTTATTAAAGGCGATAAACCATTTTATAAATACGCTCCTCTCGAAATTACTACCAAACTAGAATTTGACGAATGGTTTGAAAAAACGATACATGCATACGACACAATCACATGGATCAAAAATATTTACTGGCGCCTTGAAGTATATAGCTGTGTTCTCGTTTTGAGAGATAAGGAGTGGTTCAAAAACGCGGTTGTTAAAATTGAAGAACTTTGGAAAATTGTCGAAACGGAAAAGGTCACGGGATATGAACATCGTGCCCCGAAACGTCGTGTAGTTAAAAAGAATGATAAGAGCGAAACTAAGCAATTACAAACCAAAATAGAACTCAACGAAGATGGTTCATTTGTACCTATTTCACAAATGAACGGATGCAATGAAGAAAATATAAATATAAATGTTTGTCATTCAGGACTGTTCTTTTAATCACATCTAATCGCATCTATATTTATTTTTTTTTATTGAATAAATGTCACAAACGTATCACTTAACAAATATTCCCGGCAATATCTGATTGCGCATCCCCATCAAATGTGTACATGTTTACCCGCGTTTGTTTTGATGAAAATGGAACCATTTTTGGAAACTTGTGAATGCTAAGCGTTTTATTATCATAAAGGGTTCCGCACATGTTGGCCGGACTGCACGTGCCGTCATTCGGTGTCGCCCAATATCGCACATTGTTTGTTCGTTGAAGGTAACTGTTCGGAAAAACAGGGTAATATGCTGACAACGATCTACTGTTCAAATCAGATAATCCCAATGCTCCTTCTTGAAGAGGATAATCTCCATACAGAATCGGTTTTGAAACGCTTTCAGGAAATGTACCCGGTTGAAGAAGGTGTGATATGAAATTCTCTCGAACGGGTGTATAGAAAAATGATCCAATAAGTGCAAGTAATAGTGCTAAAATAAGAAATAATATTCCATCGATTTTATTCAACATTTTTTATTCTATGAATTGAATTACTTTTTATTAAGGTTTTTTATATTTTTAAAGTAGTTATTCTATTTATAATGTATATATTTTTTTTTATCATAATATAAATATTTATTCAAATAATTAAAATTTCAAATAAATATTTATTCAAATAAATAAACAGTATGAATTATTTATGAATTATTTATGAATTATTTTATTTATTTACTTTCACTTTTATCATCTTTATAAATGTTATCCGAATTTAAACCAACTCCACCTCCACCACGCATCTCGTCGTTAATTTTATATTTTACACATTTATTGTCTACCCGAAGAGAAGGAACGTTGGCGGTTTGAGGAACAATGTGCAAAACACACTTGGCTTTATGACCGTACAGCGGCTCTGTGCACCCCTTTTCTTTCTTCTTTGAAAAATTAAACAGCTTGGGAGGCGGATCGTTTTTTGTGCAACGTGATCGAAAATGCTCATACCTCTCTCGAACATCGCAATATGAAAGTCCCGATTTTTTCCCAAGACGTTTATTCACAATTTCATGAAGTCGATATACAAATTTAGAAAATGCTTCGCGAGATTTCAAGTGACACTCTAATAGCGGATTTGCTTTTAAATTACTGGTTAGATTCATTCTGCAATATTTACATGGTAAAACATACCTCAAATTATAAATGAAATCGGAATAATTCTTTTTATCTTCCGGTGTAGGATTCACAGGATAATTAAAGCTCATTGTGTGTAAAAAATGCCACATTGGTGGACCCCACACTGAAGTTAACATTCCATCACCGCTGTTATAATCTTCTTTTGAAAATACACGTTTTAGAGATTTATTTTTTCTTGTTTTGTTTGGTCGTGTTTTCCTATAATTTATTTTTATTGATTTTGATTTATTCATTTCTATATCTTGATACTGATTATTATTTATTTATATTATATTATTTAATAAAAAAATAAAATATAAAAATAGTTATAAAATTAATTCAAGCGAATATATAATTCGTAAGTATAATATAATTATAATAATAATAGTATTATATATAGATTATATATAGATTATATAGATAGTTATAAAGGAATTCAACAATGGCATTTTCTGCAAAAAACATAAAAGTTGCTCTTGAAACGGCATATTCCAAAACACACATTCTAATTATGTTACTTGTAGCGTGTCTGTTCATTTGGATCGGAATATACGTCTACAGAAACTATGTCGGTTCTTATTTAGGTTCACATATTGAAGGATATGCTGCGAATATGGGAGACGATGCTCCCAATCCAAATGGAAAAACGGCTACACTGTACATGTTTGGAACCGGTTGGTGTCCTCATTGTAAAACAGCGAAACCAATTTGGGAGGCATATACAGAAAAAAACCAAAACATGAAAGTGGGAAATTACAATGTGCTGTTTAAGAGTGTAGACTGCGACAGCGCTGAAGGCAAACCGCTTGCAGATGCTTTTAACGTAAAAGGATACCCAACATTCAAGCTGGAACGTTCTCCTGGCGACGTTATCGAGTTTGAAGCAAAACCGAGCGAAGATAATTTCAACAGTTTGTTACATTCTTCACTGCAATAAATATCTTTTTTCAAAAAAAACTATGAAATAGATAATTTGATTTTTTTATTTATATTTTTATTCAAATTTCATACAACATATTATTCATTGTCTATTTACTGTCTATTTGGTCGAATTATAATTTTCTTTTTTACAGGTCCTTGTCCTTGACTAGAACCAGAAGAAGTCGCAGCAGAGGCCACCTTTGGCAAAAGTTCGCCAATAATCGAAACTTGTTTGTCATTCAGTTCGAATCGCTGTCCAATGACACGAATTCGAATGGCGTCTTTTTCTCTAATAGAATTGAAATACTCATTTGTTGAATGATGGTCTCTAGAAACATAAATAATGACCGGCGAATTCTTTTCATCCAAGCTTGTAAACGCGCGTATACCCGCCTGAGTTATATTCTTGGCATAACATTTGATCTGCATTCCTTCAACCGGACAACAAATGTCGCATTGAAACACCACTTCAAATTCGATAAATCTGCCTTGCAAAGTTCCGCTCGATATATTGATAATTTTTATAGACCCCGGTTTGACATACCCTTCCACAATGCACTTGCCTTCTATTTTTGACGAAACCGTATTTCGTATCGTTGATTCAATATTCGTTCCGACAAGAATAAAGGGTAACTGAACCTTTTGTGATAAAATAGCCTTTGAATACAGTAATGAATCTTCTCCTCCGCCATCTTTTAAATGCATTTTTTTATTTATAGTTTCACCGGACAAAGTCATTTTTTGATATTGTATTATTATGAGTATATAGTTTTATATTTATATATTCATATTTCAATTTTCTTAAAAATATTAATTATATTTTAATATTTTATTATATTTTATTCATATCACAATATCTCGTTTATCTATATATTATATTTCGTTTATCAATATATTTAATTTGTATAAAAAATTATAAAAAATATTAAATCGAATAAATAGCTTCCACTGCGTTCAGTATCCATATTTTATCGTTTAATTTCACACTACTATAATGTCGCAATACAATTTCTTGTAAGATACAATATGTTATTTGAGTTATATTTGAAGGCACATTCAGATTTGTGAATTTGAATTGTAAAATATCTTGCAATGTTCGTTTCATTGTTGGAGATGTCGCACAAATACTTCCTCGGTTCCCCCCTTCTTTAATTTTAAACACGACGTCGCCGTCTTTAATTGTCTGCATAAATCCAACGAACTCTGCTAAATTGCTTTTTTGAAACGCCGACTTCAGTTCATTATATTCATTGCTTGTCAACTCTTCCTGCTGAAACTTTTCCCACGGCGTTAATGCTTTTTCATTTTTTTTATAATACATTTGTATTTTTTTTGATACATCTCTCATATTCTCTCTATTATCTACAAACAAATATAGTACGCTGTCCTTATCTTTCGTAACAAATGCCTGAAAATATTTTATAATATAGTTTGCATATTCTATAGATTTCGCATAAACGCTCTCTCTGTTTTGTTGGATTTTAATTGCAACATTTTTAATCTTTGATGATGCAACAATTTTCATTGTTTCTGCAGATGTTTTCATTTTAATTGCAATTTGATTCAAGGTGTGTAAATGTAAAACTAATGCATTTATTTCATCAAACGTTAAATGATCCATAATATGAACAAACACATACCAACTTATTTCTTCTGCTGATAACACATCCTTCATTACTTCAAACATTTCGTAACAATAAATATACCACTTTCTATCCCTTGATATCATTGGGATAGAACCGGGTATTACTTTTAGTACTGGGTCTTGCGCATCCGCAATATCATTCCTCTCTTTTTTTGTTAATGAATGGTTCATTGAAAGCGCGTGCGTGTATCCAATGCTTGCTATAATATTTTCAACCTGCAATTCAGCCACAGTTTCTATTTGTTTCGATTCCCGAACAACTCCCTTTTCTTGTGAAATTGTCTTTTCTTGTTGGTGTCCCTTTTTCACATCTTCGGATTTTAATAACAATGTTATTTTATCGCGCTTAAATGGAATCGGCGTACTTTTTTCAAAAATAGAAATCGATGGATCATTTAATTCTGCTGGTTGAAAAAAATAATATTCACCAATATTTATTAAATATCCATATTTTCCATACATGTCAACCAGAAATTCACTCTTGTCGTGAATCATTTGTGTTAGCGCAAAATGAATCTGAAGCAGCGAGTACATTTTCACACGATTTATAAAATGTATCAAATCCATTTTTTTGTAAAAATGTTTCTCTCGAAATGCCTGTTTTATAAGTTTTATAATATTTTCAACATTCATCAATATGAATGATTCATTAAATGTAGCCAATTTTATATTCTGTTTATCTTGGTGTGGTCTGCACGTATAATTACAATTTTTCATATAATCGCACGCGGATGTGTAAGGTTTATCTCCAATTTGATACCGAATAGAACCACCGGTTGACAACTGCAAGTCCACCTCTGTGTCTAAATTTGTCGCCGTAAATTCATTTTGTTTCATATTTAAAATGCAATCAACCGAAGACTCTTTCAAAGCTCTACTTACTGTTCCTATCTTTAATGCTTTTATTTCAGAAAAACGATACATTGCCAAATCTGCCGTTTCGAATCCGTCACTCTCTAAAATTGACGCATGTAAGAAAATTTGAACATTCCGTTTATCAAATGGTAATTTTTTATGACTGCAGGTTCTTATACCGCGCCCAATGGTTTGTTCAATTGCGCTCATGTTATACCACGGATCCATAACATGTATTTGGCGAATGTTTTTCAAATCAACGCCTTCGGATGCCGATTTTGATATAATCACTACTTTACATAGAGACCCATCCACATTTTTATCAGAACGCAATGCATTTATTTCTGCATCATTATTAGGAGATATGACTTGATTTCCTGTAATCAAAGAATAATGCAATCCGTTTGATTTACTATTTCCAAGTGACCCTGGAACAAAAAGCGATTTTGAACTACTGCCACTTTTGTATCTTGCGAATCCAAGCTCTTCTAATGCAAGCGCCATTGGAACTGCCCCACCTTCAATAAAATAGGTGTAGATTAGAACAATGCCTTCACAAAATGTGCTACTGGCCGGTTTTAATTTGTTATATTTTAAAACAATATTTTCACATATTGATTTGATTTTTGAACTGTAGTCTCCGATTTTATCCGGGGCAAATATGCGTTCCTTTGGATTTTTATATTTGTACTGCCCTTTAACTTTACCCATTATGGATGAAAGTCCTGCCTGTCCGTATGTGTATTCGAGATCCTCTTCAAAATCATTTTTATAAGGGTATGTCATATTTAATATTTGGCGCAGAGCAATTAAATTGTTAATACTATATCCGGAAAGAGCTGCGTTATCATCATCAATTTTTTCATCTTCATCCGGATTGCTGTTTAGACGCCGTTTACGCATTTCTTCTTGTTGTTGTTCATATTTTTCTTCAGGTGCAATGTCTTTTCCGCTTTTTAACTCTTCTATTTTTTTCACGTAGATTTTATTTTGATGTTTTTTTAATTTTGTAATGTACACATCAATGTATTCGAGACCGGGAACTGTGGATTTTCCATCAAATGTAAACTTTGGATAAGGCAATACTCCACCACCACCTTCTTGTTCCTCTGTTTCTTGTCGCTTTAACGCGTGCTGTTTTGAAAACATGGAAGGAAACACTCGATACGGAAACGTGTAAGGATTCTCTCCTTTTACAAATGAAACATAACCGATAGCTGCTTCTTGAAGTCGCTGTCTTCCAACTTCTTTACCATTTATAATTAAAAGATTATTATCCGAGTCAAATATATCTTTTGCGTATATTTTAGGACGACGATCATTCACTCTCATTAAATTTAAAAGCCATACAATTTCTTTTGCGTCATTGAACATGGGTGTTGCTGATAAGAATAAAAGTCGTACATTATCTGCATATTTTACAAGTGACAACAAATAAGCTGCGTCCTTATTATTTGATTTTAAATTATGCACTTCGTCTATAATAATTAACCGATTATTGAAATATTTTTTCAATCTTTTAATTCCATTTCTCGTAATTTTAATTTTTACTCCCTCTTCTTCTTCTCCTTCTTCTTCTTCCTCTACCACTTCTTCTTCTTCTTCTGCTTCTTCTTCTTCTGCTTCACCTTCTCCTTCTTCTCCTTCTCCTTCTCCTTCTTCTTCACCTTCTTCTTCTCCTTCTTCTTCTTCTTCTTCTTCTTCTTCTTCTTCTTCTTCTTCTTCTGCTTCTTCTTCTTCTTCTGCTTCTTCTTCTGCTTCTTCTTCTTCTTCTGCTTCTTCTTCTTGTCCTTCTTGTTTCGCTTCTTCTTCATCCCCTTTATCCTTATTGCGTTTACTGTATACTTTTTGGTATTTTTGATTTTGAATATTTGATTTATCTCCATTAAGCAACATTCGAATTATGGATGAAAATTTTTGATAACCAATAAATGAATATGATTTTTTTATTATTTTATCGATTTGTTTTTTTATTTTTATTTTATTTTTTTCATCATCTTCAGGGGTGTATTCATTATCATCATCTTGATCATTAAATAAATCTAAATTTATTTCTTTTAAAAATTTATTTCCTGTGCATCCATTCATCGTCCAAATACCTGATTCGTTTCGATAAAGTTTGGTAATATCAAACAACTCCTTCTTAAAGTTATTTTTTACATTTATATTCGAAACCAACATAATTTCTTGTTTAATTCCAACTTGTTTCAAATAATCTCTCATGCTTTCAGAAACTCCAATTGCAGAACATGTTTTGCCAGAACCAAGACCGTGAAATAAAATCAAACTGTTATACGGCGTCTGAAAAGACATGAAATTTTTTACAAAATATTGATGCGATTGCAATTCATACGGCACATTACACAGCTTATCGGCACGTTCGATAAACTCTTTATTTCTAACAACTTCTTCCGTATTTCGCGTATCATAAAATTCTTTCTTTTCAGCAATTTTCAAATTAAAATTTTTATCGTTTAAATCGGGATACAAAAAATCAATATCCCCAATTTTTTTTGATTCAATTTTCCTCATTTGTTCTATTGGTTTTATTGGTTTTATTGGTTCTATCAGTTCTATCGGTTCTATCGGTTCTATCGGTTCTACTAATTCAACATCAACCAACTTTTTGGGTTTTATTTTAATCATTTTCTTTTTTTTTACAACAGCACACCGATTTTTATCTGTTATATAACACACGGGGTCATCTTGAACTGCAGACGGATCGGGGTTTAATACACAGCGATCTGTTTTATCATTAAATTTACAATGTAGTTCTTTTGATTCATTCATGTCAGTAAAATAAACTTAACAATCTCAATAGAATACTTATTCGACTATATACTAAAAATAATTTATATTTATTACTAAATTACTATAATAAGTTAAATTACTATAATATATAATATAAAAATAATTATATTATAGTAAACTAAATTTATATATTATCTATATTATTTATTTAAATGTTACAAATGTAAAATTTGTGAAGTGTATTATTAATACTTGTTAACATATTTTTTTTTTCAATATTATACGGTCGAATAATTTCCATACATTCACTATAAGTCAACCACTTCATATTCTTCACTTCCGATTTTTGATAACCGGTCGTGTTGCATGCATTTGAACTCATATAAGACAAAAAATATTTATTTTTATAACATTTTAAATTTGAGCCAATGAAAATTTCTTCATATGGAAGAACATTAAATATTTGTTTTAAACACTCTTTGCTATAACCCGTCTCCTCCACAAACTCTCTAAACGCGCAGTCTATATCTTTTTCTTGATGATTTCTTCGTCCTTTTGGAAATCCCCACTCGGCATTATCCCATTGCGTTGTAGATGATGCTATAAGAGACTGTAAGTCATATCGCATGTTCCCAGTATCAACTCCACTTTTTAATTGTAAATATTTATTTTTTGATATTTGTTTTTCTCCCCTGTACTGTAATCCCGAATATTCACCCCACAACGACACCCACAAGTCATCAAAAGACTTTGTTAAAAGATTTTGTTTTTCTTGCATTGTCATTTCATCAATTATATTTTTTAAAAACTGATAATTGTGAATTGAATATTTTCCGCGCATAAATTCAATATACCCAAAACTATCAACGCGTTGTATCATTAAATACTCAAATTCATTCTTTAATGACATTGTAGTATTTGGGTTCGGGTTCGTAACATCAGTATTAGAAAAACTACAAACAGTACAGTCAATAACACCATATTTTTCTAAGCAGTCTACATTAACAGAACCATGAGAAGTATTCATTTTTTTTCTACATGCTATAATTCCAATACTCGTTATCGGAACAAGACAATTTGAAAATAAATGACCATACTTTCCACAATTGTTACAATAATTACCTATACCCATATTCATCTTAACTTCATTATTTTGGTTTTCTTTTATGGTACTATCAAAACCAAACCCATCAAGATTTTCAAACCACTTGTTATTAGAAATCTCATCATTACTACAAATATAATCATAGTTAGCGCTAAAATTGTTTTTACCTTTTTTATTATTACTGTATTTGTTCCAACCTCTCATTTTATAAAGAAAAATATATATTTAACAAAATATCAAAAAATATCAATGATATACTACTTTTAATGAATGTTATATGTAAAAAGCAAAATCTTTTTATATAGTTTGAATACAACATAAAAATTATATAAGAAATATTCGAAAAAATATTATAAAACCAATTCTGTCTTACATTTTATGCGAAAAAGTCAAACCAAACACCACCAAGACCAACATCAAACAAATTTTAACTCATTTAACCATGGAGTAGGAGCATCACATTCAAAAATGTCAACAACCATGAGTTTAAAAAGTAGAATGAATTCAGAAAATGTAAAATCTTCAATGGATGCAAAAATATGGGGTCCTCATTATTGGTTTGTTCTATTCACAATGGCATCATGTTATCCACGAAACCCAAACGACGTGACAAAAAAAAAATACTATGAATTCATTCAAAATCTGCCACTTTTTATGCCAACCGGTGATTTTGGAAACAGTTTTAGCAAACTATTAGACACTTTTCCTGTTACTCCTTATCTTGACAGTCGAGACTCCTTTATAAAATGGGTACACTTTATACACAATCGGGTAAATTTTTTACTGGGAAAAGAAGAAATAACACTACACGAAGCGCTGGACCGATATTATGACAATTATAAAACACCTCAAATGAAAATTAAAGAAAAATTTAAACATTGGCAAAAAATTGTTTTTTTAATTATAATAATAGGTTTTTTTTTAGTCATTAAATATAGTAAGTAAGTTAAGTAAGTTAGCAACCAATTTAATATTTAACAAATAACACATACCAATTTAAATGTATACAAAAAAAATAATAAAAATGACAGGTGGGATACCCATTTATCCAGGAGGGTATAGTTGTGTATTTAAACCACAACTAAACTGTAAATCAAGAAATAAAACAAAAAAAAAGAATAAAAGAAACGTAAAAAATAATATGAACAATAGTGGCGACAAGGGAATATCAAAGTTGTTATTTAAAAAATATGCCGATATTGAAATGCATAACATTCAAAAATTTTACCATGCTTTAAAAAAAATACCCAAATCGTATAAATATTTTCTATTTACAAAAACAACAAGTTGCCCCCCTGCGAAAATTTCTACGCGAGATTTGAATGGGTTCAATGAAATGTGCACTAATTTTACGTCTCATGATATAAATGAATCCAATATTAATGCGGCAAGTAATATTCGTAACCTGCGACTAATCAACATGCCGAACGCCGGAATATCCATTAACGAATGGCTGTTTCTTACAGACAAGGTTCATAAAGATGCCATCACACCATTAACAGTCTCTCGCGTAAAAATATTCAATAAAATCATTTCAAAAATCATAACAAATGCCATTGTGCCCATGAACCAACAAGGCGTCATCCATAATGACACTAAGGAAGATAATATTCTTATTAAATCAACATCGCCAACAATTATTGACTGGGGAATATCCGGTATATCAACTCGTAATCATCCGATTCCAGAAATAATTATGAATCGTTACATTTCTGTATCAAATCCGTTTAGCAGCATTCTATTCACAACCGAATTTAGTAAAAACTATAGTGAATTTTTAAAACAAAATACCATAAACACTGCAGAACATGTTGAAGATATGCGCAATAACCCACAATTTCTACAAAAGATACGCGAGTTTTCAATCACACAATATCTAAAAAATAAAGAATATGGTCATTACTCACATATTCGAACATTTTTTACAAACGTTTTCAACTTCATTTCTAATCCTACCAGTTCTAGTCTTACTAGTCTTACTACATTTTCCGAGTCCTCTCTCGATATCGAATCATCAGATGAATTATATCATACGCTTGCATCAAATTATATTTCAGATATATTAATTCACTTTACAGAGTTCGACGAGAGAGATGGAATAGTGCGGTTTAAATATATTACATATTTTACAAAGGTATATATTTTTAACTGTGATATATGGGGCCTTATGTTTTGCTACAGCGTATTTTTTTCTTTTCAAGATAAATATAAATATGATAAATACATTGGTATTCCATCGTCAACATACTCCTCGTTTTTACGTTCTATATTGTCCATATATATGAAACAGATCATGATAAATGGGCATGAAAAAATAAATGTTTTTAAACTTACGAAATCAATTATGAATTTAATTGATTTAAAAATGTGATTGTGATTTCAATGTAATAGTTTGTTGTATTCATTAAAGTTTCAATTCATTATTTATAACACATATGTCTCTGCTGTTGCAACAGGTTTATTTAAATAATTAACAAAACCATATGTTTTCAAAACATCAAATACAACTTTATGCTCTTCGGGCGAGTCCCAAAAATACTTCATATCTCTTGTCAAAACATAAAATCCAAATTTATTTGTAATAACAAATGGTCGATTAAATGTTTTTATGATTAATGGTGCACCAACAATTATCGTTTTGAAACTAGGAGTTGCAAAAAGAATCCAATAATCTCCTTCAATTCTAGGTAAATTATTAAATAGTACAGTCCGACATGTTGGATATGTTTCTATTCTTGCTCTACTTATTCCTTTAATTTCAACTCTAACAAAATTATCATCATATCCAGCATTTACTACATCGATTAAACCATTTTTATTCACTGTGTATTTGGCTTTAACAGAACTAAAGGTTGAACCCGTTCCTATAAACCTTGTTGATCGTGAACACATTGCTTGTACCCATTCTCCAGCAAATTTATCAACAGTAAACGCATTGGTCAAACGTTTCACTTCGGATTTTCCAACAAATTCTATATATTTTTTTAAAATAGCTTTGTCATATTCTTTTGAACCTTTTGTCATATTGTATTATAATTTAAATGCTCCTTCACACACTTACTTTATAATATGTATATATAAAAAAATAATATAAAAAAATAATATAAAAAAATAATATAAAAAAATAATATAAAAAAATAATATAAAAAAATAATATAAAAATTTTTAATTTCTTAACTACATTTGTTTTTTATTTTATATTTATACTTGTACATTTTTATCTAATCTTTTAATAACATTTTTTATCATTTCTTCTACAATTTTTTGTATAATGATGTCATTCTCGCTGTCATTATGAATATTACAATTTAAATTTTTATTTTGATCTACATCCCTATTATTCATGTTTATATTATCACGATGAACCATGTTGTTAGTATTATCGATATTGACATTGTGAGATTCATTTTTATTTTTTTTTGGCCTTCTCATTTTTATAACAACAAACCCATCTTCATCAACATCATCATTGCTGTTATTCTTATTACTATTACTATTATTTATACCACTTATGCCATTATGACTACCTTGATTATTGCGCACTAACTCATTTAAACTCGCTTTTTTATTTAAAACTTTATTATGTAAATACCCTTTTATGTTGTCAGAACAAGATGCAGAATATGTTAATATTTCATTTACAACATTCATAACGTGGTATACACCCGATATTATATAGTATTCAGTATAAAATAAATATTCGCCGCCGTGACTATTTGACATGTTTTATTTAAATTTAAAATTATGTTTAAGTTATGTTTAAGTTATGTTTAAGTTTAGGTATTTTTTTTTATAAAAAAATAATATGTATATAATAATATAAATATAAATTTAAAATATTTTGTTTTATTTATTTAATTTTACATTATCATGAAAAATGAAGAGACTAACAGTAATAATAAACAACAGTTATCAATACAAAATACAAATACCTATAATGATAATGATCTAGTATCTTTAATGAAAAAGTTTAACGTTAAAGTGCCATTTATAGATGATATGATTGAAAAAATATTAATTGACATTCTTATATCTCACGATTCGAATGATAATGAAAAACAAATTATGATTATATTGATAAATAATTTAAAAAAAACATACTTTGGAGGAATAAAATTTCTATACATTACTAGTTTTATTTATTCTATAAAAAAAATGTTAGATAACATTTCAGGAGGAAATTTAAAAAAACAAATAATAATAAAAAGTTTAGCTTTTCTCATTACAAGCATTTGTATGGATCTTTCTATAAATAAATTTCTTAACTTTGAAGAATATGAAATTGATGAACTACTCACGAATATTTTAAATATTTATAATGAAAAAGTATCTTATAAAATATTAAGTAATATACAAAATAATAATATTGAAGATCTTCAACATATTAAACATCAATATGAAGTTAACATTGAATTGATTTTAAAAATAAATAAAAGTTCTATGAAAGTTATTTATAATTACATAAAGTTAGTTAATTATATGACAACACTATATTTAGTACCTATTTTATATGATTCGGTTGGTTTAACACCATCTACATTTTTGAGAACAACTTTTTTAAATGTATATAATTTAATTTTATTTAATGTTGTATATAAAAAATGTGAGATAAAACCAAAAGAAGACGTTGAAAATGTAGATCATGGAGAAAGTATTGAATATTTTTTTACTAACCTTGAAAAAATAGTAGAAGGAAATAATGGAAGTTTGAATGAAGAATTATATAAAGTAAGTAGTCAATTATTTGATTATTTTAATAACTCATACTTAAAAAACACATTTAAATTTGCTTACTTTACAGATGAACGAAGAAAACAAACAAAAATATATAATTTTTTTGAAACAGTTGTTTCTTTAGTTGTAAATAATACAAGTTTACTCGTTGGGTCAGATAAATTTAAAGCATATTTTAATGGATTCGCAGACAATAAATACGAATTAAATCAACTCTTAAAAACATCAGATAGTTTGATTAATATACTAAATTTACAAAAATATAAAGTTGATAACATGATAAAATGGAATAAAAACTATAAATATGAACATGCATTTATTTTAAAGGATGTATCATCAGAATATACTAATACTATGGATAATACTGTTAGCACAATCAAAATTGAAAATATATCTGTAGATTTTGAAATAAATAATTTTCATTTTATCTATGGTGATTCTGGTACCGGAAAAACAACCTTGTTTAAAATCATATTAACAAAACAGCCAATAAAAGATGGCAAATTAAAATTTCTAGGAGTCTATGAAAATTATAGTTATTTAAGCATTATAAAATATTTACTTGTTATCTCAAGTGAAAGTAAAGTATTTCCAAAAAGTTTATACTATAACTTGACATATAAAATTGATAAGAATGTATTAAAAACTAAACATCATGCTATTATGGATGCAATTATCAATTATATGACTCTTTTTGGATTAGAAATATTTATACCAACTTTAAGTACTAAAAATGCAACAAAACTAAGTAAAGGGCAAATACAAAAAATTAATATTATCTATTGTATCTTGAATATAATGTTTAGTACAACTAAAATACTACTCTTAGATGAATGTACAAGCAACATTGATGAACCAACAGAACAAATAATATTTTCTGAATTGAAAAAACTTAATAAGGCATACCCTTTTACATGTTTATTTATTTCTCACAATTTAAAAAATCTTCAATTTTCAGACTACAGTTATCATAATGCTGTTTCTTCAGAAAAAATACAAACTATAACTAAAAGTAAGACTAAGGCACCTGAATGATTATAATTCAAAAAAGTCGAATAAAAATTTTATGTTTATTTATTATATATATATATATATAAGTATATATCCATATCATGACTATCAGATGGTCACATCCAACATGGAAATTATTTCACGTTTTAACAGCAAATTTAATCGAAAAATCGTTCGACGAAAAAACTAAGAATGAATGCATTAACTTATTTACAAAAATTTGCAATGCAATCCCATGCATATTTTGTCGCGTTCACGCATCCGAGCACATGAAAACTATAATCAGAGATGAAATCAAAGCGGCAAGAGATCTAGAATTGTTTTTTTGGAAATTTCATAACAAAGTTAATGAATGCACAAAAAAAGTATTATTTTCACAAGAAAATTTAATAACGTATAAAAAAAATAGTGTAAGAAAAATAACAAATGAATTTAAAAATGTTTTGAAACTGTATTATCGAAACGAAAAACTATCGAATGAATTTAATATATGGATGAAAATAAATGAAAATAAATTTATATATTGCAATGAAATAAAAAAAGAGACAAAAGCGAATAATGTGAAAAAAAATACCAGGGATGCCAAGGTAAGAAAAGATGCCAGGGATGCCAAGGATGCCAAGGTAAGAAAGGATGCCAGGGATGCCAGGGATGCCAAGGTAAGAAAGGATGCCAGGGATGCCAGGGATGCCAAGGTAAGAAAAGATGCCAAGGATGCCAAGGTAAGAAAAGATGCCGCCAACACATAATCAACATTTCAACTTTTCACCAATTTCTTTGAAATAAAATCCATTGTAATCAACATTTTTCGACAGCGCTTTGAAAAGCGTTTTGTCGCTCATTTTAAGGGTTCTAATGCAATCATATTTACATGCATGCACTCGAACCAAATTGCCTTGTGCGTCATACTGTCCAACGCCGTTTCTATACAGTAAAGGACACTCACCATTATTTCGCTCTAGTTCGAACGTCTCTCTTAATTCTTCATCACAATCATCATATAATTTATAATAAAATCCTCTTGATATAGTTGATTTTTTTACAGGAATGTCTAATCCAGATGATTCATACCCGTTGCAATGCGCGGCTGTTTTTCGGTCAATATACACATTCAATATTTTCGTCTTGTCGCCATTCAGTTGTGCAATGTATCCCAGGTTCTGAGGCCGCGTTTTCTTTGTGGGTAGTACAGTACCGTGAATCACACTTGGATCAAGATCTCTATCAACCAACAACCACCGGTATCCATGATACACGGTATTTTCCCTAACCGCCTTGTTCATCGACGGTCTTTTGATGTCTGAATTTTCCTTCATGACTTCAGACACGCTTTCATATACTTTAACCAACTCAAGTGTATCAGGGTGAATTTTTTGTAACCTGGGACCCAACGTAACAAGAGTCGTATTGAATCCGGTTGTAGTTTTTACTTGAGATGCACTCATCTTTTCCATCATTTCTTTCGTTCGTTTTTCGTTGGCATCCACCTTAGCCGATAGTTGCTTTACAGAGTTGGCTAACCGATCGACCGAATTAACCAAATCGTGCAAGAGTGGATTTTCATTTTTTTCTTCCTTCATTTGAATCAGCAATTTTAATTTTTCGATTTCAAGTTCCAAACTGCTGTTATTGACTTCATTGAAATTCTTCATGTTGCTCGTTATAATCTGGTGTAGTGTCTGATAAGACAAATTTCTTCCTATTAAAAACAATTCATGCTCTTTTTCATGATTCTTCAAATCGGTCACTCTGTTCAATCGAACGCTTTCATGATTGTGTATAAAATTTTCAAAATCTTTACTCCTGTGCACACAAAAACAATCCAGCAGCACGCACTCTTCATATTTGCTTTTGTGCTCACTGTACCTGCCCGATATTCCGCGCCGACTCTCGCCAATTTTTATAACATATTTTCCTACATGTTCAAGCGTTTTTACTTTAATAATATAGACAATTGAACACGCTGTATCGTATTCTTTCAGTAATATTTTTTCCCTCTCAAGCACCTTTTCTTTTTCTAATATTGTTTCATACTCCTTCTTCTTGGTGTCTTCGAGGGATAGTAACTGTTGTTGCAAATCTTCACTTTCTTCCATTAAAACTTCATGAAATACTTCCTCCATCTTTATGAAATAATCATGAATTTCGTCGGCTTTTTTTGTTCCTGCCTTCAAACAGAATTTTTTGAAAGTTTCAACATTCAACATTATTGTTTCCTTGTTGTGACCACCTCGATTGCTTTTTTTTGCTTCTCCAACTTCAACGCCCATTGTATTTGTCGACTTTGTTTGCTCCACAGCTCTGTGGAGCAAACGTTTATAATCTTTATCGATAACAAAATTTTTTTCCACGACTCTTTTTGCTGCATCTTTTTGACTAAATCCCATCCATTTCCACACATTGTCAAGGTCAATGACAAAGTCGGTCTTTGGATTATACTTGAAATAACAATAGAAGCTTGAAATAAACAACTGTTGTTCATAACTTGTAAATTTTGTTTTTATTTTTTCAACCAGTTTTGACTGGCTATTTGCATGCAACATTGTAACAGGGTTGCTTTCTATCAACCCAACAATGTCAATGCTATTACTATTTATTTTCACGTTTGTGTTTGTATCCATTTTATACGTATATTCTATTTGTGTCTTTATATTGTTTTGCTTTTTGTTTTTATTTTCAATTTTTAGTTTAATATTTAATTAAATCAGATATAAACATATACTTAACTTTTATAATAAATCAATTTTTAATATAATTAAACGCAAGACAATGCGTAATCATATTAAAATAACTGTAATAAAAACGTAAATGTAATTGTGAAGCGCACACGCAATTTAATTGCTGTAAGCACTCTTGATCCTCTAAGTTTCCCTAGAGGGAGGACTGTATCTTAAGCCGTCTCAGGTTGCTTAAACCTTCATTAACGACCCACATCCGTTCAGTCTCTGACGCCCTACCATATACTAGCATATCGTATTTAGGTAGTAAGCATGCGGGTTGCCCAATCTTTTTCATTATTACCATACCCAAGTTCATTACTCTTGGCCACTTATTCCTTTCGGAGTTAAGCTTGGTAGAAAAAGCTGTCAGGGGTTTCCCGAACAACAAGATGTGTTGCAATTCCGACGCCGTCGCATTGGAATCACTAGCAGTTGGTCATATCATCAAAACGCATGATGATTGTGAGGACACAAATGGTTTTCCATAGTAAGAGCTCATTTCACTATGGCATACTGCTTTTCGGCCCTTGTTCACAGCTAGTATGATCATCATCAATACTAAGCATGTAGCTTCAAGGCCACCCATACCACTCATGATACGGAGAACGTTGTAATTGGTAGCATAGACACGAACTTTGGCGGTCTTGGTGCCTTCAACGGTAGCATTAGACAACACGAGCTGAAGAGTTGCGTTGTCAATACGAGAGAAGTTGCAACTCCCGCTTGGCTGATGCTCTTCGGGCCTCAACGCAAATGAATATACGTTGATACCGGTGTCGGGAGTGCGGGTGTGGTGCTGGTAGGGCTGAACAAGGTCAAAGTAGGTTCCTTCACGCTCAGAGAAGCGGTCCTGTCCGTTGAGCTGGAGCTTGGCGGTGACGACGGGGTTCTGACCCCAGCAATGCATGGGGAGGGAGGTCTCGGCGAGAACGAAGGTGCCGGCATCAGAAACACCGGAGTTTTGGTAGTTGTGTCCTGCATCGTACGGGTTGGGTCCACCGAAGTTTGGTTGGTCGTAAGTAACACCGTGGGGGGGCGCATTCCACCACTCTTCAGCGCCAGTGGGATTAGTGTCAGCAGCACCGGCATCATAGAAGAGACCAGATGCATCAATGTACTGATCAACAGCTTCAGGGCCTCCGAATGCGTGAATAGCGTTGGGAAGAGCATCGACGGCGTCGGTGTAGTTGAAGGGCTGGGCACCGAGCAAGCGGTACAACAGTTGGTCGCAGTCAAGGGAAGAACAGTAGTCAACGTTCTGATCTGGCTGGACGATCCAGATGAGTTCTTTAACGGGGTGGTTAAAGTTGAGTTTGATCTTGTTGGAAGAAGAACCGACAGACTCATCGCCGGTGAACTGGAGCTGTTCGATGAGGTACTCGTGGGGGTTCTGGGCCATGCGCCTACGCTCATCGGTGTCCAAGAAGATGTAGTCGACGTAGAGGGAAGCGGCAACGAGGGACTGGTTGTATGCGGCGGTAACGCGACCGCCAAGAGTGGAGCAGTTTCCGCTGTTCAAAGAACCAACGGCCCACAAGCACTCGTCGATGGGACGGATATCGAGGTTGATCTTGACTTCGTGGTACTGAAGGGCGATCAGAGGCAGAGCAAGACCGGGGTTGCGGCAGTACCAGAATTGGAAGGGAACGTAGAGAGTGGTTTCAGGGAGGGCATTGCGAGGAGCGCAAACCTGGCGAGGAGCATTGCTCTGACAAGGACCGTCAACATCATTGAAAGAGGGATCGGTGATAAAGGTGAGTTCGGTGGTGTTTCCAACCATACCGTAATAACCGCGAGTCTGATCAACAGGCAAAGTCAGGTTGTTCCAGATGTGCATCCAGTCACCGTACTGGCGATCAATGCGCTGACCGCCGATTTCAACTTCAACTTGAGAAATAAGCTGTTCACCGGGGAAGTCAAGCCAACGGGCGTACACAGCAGAACCGGCATTAGAATTCTTCATATTCTGGTTGATTTCAGGAAGAGTAACCTGAAGGTAAGTGCGGTATGCAAGATCACCATTGCGGCTGATAGTGCAAGTAACACGACGACCAAAATCGGCCTGTCCGTTAAAAGTCTGTTCGATGGACTCCATAGCAAAGTTGGTGTGACGTTTGTATGAAACTTTCCAGAAAGTAATCTGAGGGTTACCCGTGAGATAAACATCCTGGGCACCATAAGCTACAAGTTGCATTAATCCTCCTGCCATTTTATAATATAGTTGTTATAATATTGCTAAAGAAAAAAAAATCGAAAATTTACACGTAATTCATTTTTTATTATTTTTGTTAATTTTTAATTAAAAAAGTAAATGAAAAAATTTTATTCAACTTTTTTCATTTACTTTTTTCATTTTTATAAAATGCCTAAATATTTTCATGTTTTTGATTCGACATTTTATATATTCGTTCATATTTTATTTCCTATATTTTTTATCTATATGAATCGATGGATTGGATGAATGAAATGGATGAATGAATTGGATGAATGAAATGGATGAATGAATTGGATGAATGAATTGGATGAATGAATTGGATGAATGAAATGGATGAATGAAATGGATGAATGAATTGGATGAATGAATTGGATGAATGAAATGGATGAATAGATAAATAAAGTATTTTAATTTATATAGATATAAAGTAATAAATTTAAGTGAATCAAGTAACTAAACATCAATTTAAAGTTTTATTATTTTTATGAAACTGTGAATGCCAACATTTAAATATAAAACAAATAAAAAAATAATAGTTGATGATAAAAGCATCACAACGTTAGATAACCGTCACAAAGAAATGCAGCTTCATTTCTTACACGTTAAAAACACAATTATACCAAATCTCTTAAAAGAAAAAAAAGAGCTAACAAACTTATTAAATAATAATAGTAATAATAATAGTAATAATAATAATAGTAACGATAATGACGGCGATGGTAATGATAAAATTCACATAACTCCTATTCCAATTGAAAAACAACTTGAAATAAAAGACCGTATATCTGACATTAAGTCTACATTAAAAACACACAAAAATAATATAAAACAGTATTACTTGAGTAATTCTAAATACATTTTCGATTATTTTGAAAATAAAAAAGAAATATCAAATGGAAATACAAAAACAAAAATATTAAATTCATTTTTTAAAATAGATGGAAAAAATGATCGTGTAAACGAATTAAATTCTTTAAATAATAATAATGTGAAACAATTTCTCTCCAACATTGATCAATCTTTTATCAATGTAAATGACTTTATGTTTCAAACAGACATATGCAAAAACTGTAATGTGGGCGAACTCATACCTGTAGAGCACGAAGGCATTGTTGTTTGTAACCATTGTTCAAAATATGTCATGTATTTATTTGAAAGTGAAAAGCCTTCGTATAAAGAACCACCTAAAGAAGCATGCTTTTATGCATATAAAAGAATAAACCATTTCAAAGAAATTCTTGCACAGTTTCAAGCGAAAGAAACCACACAAATACCGCCCGAAGTCATTGATAACATTAAACTTCAAATAAAAAAAGAGAGAATCAGTTTGTCAAAATTTACAAATACAAAAGCCAAAGACATTTTAAAAAAACTGGGATATAATAAATTCTATGAACATATTCCGTTCATTAAAGACAAACTCGGAATAAAACCACCAGTTATGACACAACAGTTAGAAGAACAACTATGTAATTTATTCATGGAAATTCAGGGTCCTTATGCAAAATATTGTCCCGACGACCGTGTTAATTTTTTGAATTACTATTATACAATTTATAAGTTGTGTGAGCTTCTCGGACAAACGCAATTTTTACCATATTTTCCGCTGCTTAAAGACAGAGAGAAACAAATTGAACAAGACGAAATATGGAAAAAAATTTGCGCAGATTTAAATTGGGAATTTATACCAACGCATTAAACCCAAGACAGTAAAAAAGTAAAAAAAGTGAAACAAATATTTTATATTTTATTTTCTATATTTAATATAATCTACATTTAGTATAATTCATTTATAATTTTTATAATTCATTGTACATTATTTTCGTTTATATTAAATAATAAATAATTAAAGCAACATGGACGCAATTATGGGTGCAACGAATTTCGATTTGGATATTAATCCTCTTTTTATTTTTTATGTAACACTGGGTGGAAATTTTGTTGCACAACTTTTTCCGTGTCAAGTTCAGAAACTTTTCACTGAAAATATTTACTATAAACATTTTCTCGCATTCTTTATTTTATTTTTTGCGATTGTTTTAACTTCGGATAAATCTGAAAAAATAACCACGACGCTCTTATTAAAAACTTTTGTTCTATACTCATTATTTATCATATTGACACGAATGGATAAAAATTTCTTTCTATTATTTTTTGTTACTCTGTGTATCAAATTTATTATTATTAATGAAATGACACACACATCCACCAGTAAAGAACTCAAAGATAAATATGATAAAATAAATAAAGCGTTAAACTATGCTCTAATATCAATTGGAGTCATCGGATTTATACTTTATTATGGAGAGAAACGGTACGAATATGGAAAACGTTTTAATTTTTTAACATTTTTGATGGGAAAACCGGTTTGCAGAGAATTTATAATTCCTACAAATTATCGACGCAACTTAACATATGCATTTACACACTAAAAAATAATTATAACCAAATAAAATATTTATAATTATTATATAAAGTATACCTACCACCGCATTCATGTTTTCAAGACTAATCCTATTTTTATTCATTATTTTATTTATTTTCATCATCTTACTCGAATTGTCTTCTTCTTCTGGATCATCAGTTATCGAAGGGTTAACTACAAATGATACAAACAGTGGCGACGATCTTGGAGTCACTGTTGGAAGATACACTTCAAAAATTGACCAGCTCGGTAAAACAATCGATTCCATGCAAGCAACCATTTTAGGAATTTTACCAACCGTTGCAAAAAATGCACAAGACAATGCAAAAAATCAACAAGCCATTCAAGCCATCATTGCAAACAAAGACAAAACATGAAACCAAGACGAATGTCCAGAAAAATAAAACGGTTGCTTGCTTTGCTACCTATATCTACCCTACCCCCTTCTTTGTTTTATAACTCTTCAGAAAACATGTCAATGTCTAAATCGCCTAACGAAACCGGTTCTCCAATGCGAAGGGCGTCGTTCTCGTCTCCGTCATCATCATCATCATCATCATAACCGTCTTGCTCCTCTTTGCGTTTTGCAAAATTTTTCATACTTATTTCTTCTAAACGTTCCAGAGTTTTAGGCGCATTCACAAGTTCGTCCGTAGAAGAAATGTTTTGCTCGACGTCATTCATAATTCGCACCCGATCAATGTCATCAAATGTAATGGTTTGTTTTTTAATGCCGTCATCTCCGCCGCTTCCACCACCTTCTCCTCCCGCTACATCTTGTTTCGCCGCTTCTTCTTCAATCGCTTCCTCCTTATGCTCTTCTTCTTCAACCACCGGATCTTGAGCAATAATTTCTTCGGTGTCAATCACTTCAGTATCTTCTTCAACAAATTGGTCTTCAATATAAACTTTCAACAAATGCTCAATCGGAATACTCTCTCGGATTGTATTCAAAATACATTCTTTTATCAACCCTTCTAAATGATAATTATTTTTTTGAATTTGTAAGTGTTGTTTTGTTTTTTCAAATAAATACACGTTTGAATAAACCTTTCGCGCAACATTCACGTATACCTTGTGAATAAATTCTGATAATTTGGGAATGGCAATATCTATTTTTTTCTGCTTGCTTCCAGCTCGAACACATGTCAACGTTTTGAGATGTATAATGTGAACACATGTAATTAGCTCTTCAATGTGGCTGCACCCGCTTTGATCAGATATGCGCTGTGTTTCTTTCTCAATAATGGAGGTGTTCCATTTTGGAACACGCAGTAAAAAATTCTGAAATGTCATGAGATATTTTGTTGTTTCTCCATTTTCTATACACAGTCTCCACGCTTCATCAAATATCGATTTTAATCCAGAATGAATTTGCGGTGTCAGAATATTAATAAGTCGCGAACAAAAATCATTTCGTGACATTTGTAAATTTTCAAGCACAAAGTCGTCCATTTCTATACTTTATTTTTCCTGAACCGATAATGAAACGTTTTTCGAATTCAATCTATATCGTTTATATAAATGATATATTTTCTAAAGTTAATTCTCTACGAAAAACAAAAAAATATAAAAAAAACAACATCAATGTTTTTTCATTTCTAAATTCTCTCTTTATTTTTTGAAATATAGTCAAGTATTCAAACCTTTTCAACTCTTCTATGTTTTTACTTTTTTCAATATAATTCATCAAATCAATACTGCTATATCCCTTCTCGTATAATTTTGTTACAAATCTCATACACTCTTCCAATATAGTTGTTTTCTTTTTTGTTGTAACAGTTTCTGCTTCTGATTTATGACTTACGTAATCTGTTACATCATTTGCATGATCTTTCACTTTTTTTATAAAATTATTTAAAGATGTCTTTAAATATGTATAATGTTTACTGTCCCGTTCTTTAAACAAATTCGCATATACATGATTCAAATTATATACGTGTAAATTTATAATACGATTATTTATTATGGGTTCTGGGACGTATATTTCACAAAATCTTGACAATATTGGTTTCAATAATTTATATTTATCTTCAACGACAATAAAAAAACGGGTAGAACGACTAAATAATTCAATGCATCTTCGAATTGCCGACTGAGCATCAGTTGTTAGTTTATCTGCATTCAATAAAATAATAGTTTTAAAAATCTCTCCGTCTTTTAAATCCGCATTTGATTTTGAAAAAAATTTTAAATCTTCGCGAACAAAACGTATTCCCTTTCCATGTGCACAATTCACGTGCATTACATATGTTTGAATATAGTCTTTATCACCGTTGTATATTTTATGAATAAACTGGTTTACAATATGATTTTTTCCAGAACCAGACGTACCGTGAAATATAATATTTGGAACTTTTCTTTTTTTTATAAAGTAATCTAATTTTTCTTTAATATTTGAATGAATATTTATATCCATAACCATATTCATTTCATTACTTGTGTCATTCGTCGCACCATTACTTGTGTCATTCGTCGCACCATTACTTGTGTCATTCGTCGCGTCATGATTCATGTATGTACACCAATACAACTATATTTTCGTACTATTGTTCGCTATTCGCCTCTTTTTGTGTATATAATATTGTCATATCCTTTTAACTCATTCTTTTTATTATTGTATTATTTGATTTTAACTTAATTACATGTTATAAATTTAGCAAATATAAAGTAGTAAAAAATATAAAAACCATTAATTTAAAATTCGTTAAAATGCAAATTAATATTTATACATCAAGTATAGAAAATCAGATTCAATTCAAATCAAATAATAAACTAAACTTTCAAATGGATAATATTTTTGTAATAGGATCTATCATTTCTGTTGTATTTTTTTTAGTTAAATTTTTAGAAATGCGATTTTCAACCGAAGAACCAAGGCCTTTGAAATACATTATGCGCGACTCACTCGTCGTGTATGCAAGCTGTATTATCGGTTATTATTTGTTGGTACAATTTCAACCCGAAGGAACGGCCAATCAACAAATCGAAGTTTTTACCGATGTCCCCGGATTTTAAATTTCATACAATGCGTGAAACAAACTTGTTTTCATTTTTGATACATTTTCATTAAAACTTAAAATTCTTGCATAATTTGAATGATACAGGGTCGAGAAATGTTCGCTTGTCAGAATTTTATTATAATTGTCATTTTTCCACGCTGTAAATATTGCAAGCAGTCTTTTAAACATCTTATTCATAATTGTCGATGTAAACTCATGGTCTGTCATTTTTTTCCATGCATTGTTATCATATATTAACATTTCATTTCTTGAACCCTTTATCGCACAAATCGGATAAGGGTGACCGCTTCGCAGTTTCAAATCCGCAACAATAAATTTGGATGACCAATCGATTATATCGTTAGACTCAAACATCGTTTCTAAATCTTGCATTGTTAATTCCAAACCACTTATCCATTCGCCAAAATCAACCGCAGATTTGTCACCATTCACATTCATATCATCGCGGATGCGCGTGCGATTCTGATAGCGATAGCCGCTTTGCATCTGTATTTGCATCTCATTCATATGCCGCCTCATTTCTTCCATTGCCGCCTTCATCAATTCCATTTCACATCTCAAGTTTCGAATTTCATCACAATATTCTTGTTGCTGTCTTTCAACTTTTCGTTCTTTTAATTCCTTCGTAACTGGCGCATTCATTTTATATGACTCTTCTGTTTTTGGTTTTATTTTTATTCTAACTGTTTTTTTCATTGGATAAAGGCTAAACAGAAACACCAAATAATAAAGGAATATGCATGAATGAAGTAAAAAACAATACCCATAAAAAAATCAATTTTATTTCATTTTTATATAATCAATTTTATTTCATTTGATTATATATATACCTTGATAAATATACACATTGTTAAATTAAATTTTATATTTTAAATTTTAAATATTAGATAAAATAATTTACATTATATTTTATAATATTAGTTATTAATATTATAAAATAATTTACAACATATTTATATATATAAAATGAATAAAGTAACACTGGTGTGTATTTTTTTTATAACATTTCTTATTTTCGAAACACTTTTGTATTACATTTTCAAGAATAAAAATACAATGAAGGAGTCTTTTTTATTACAAAAAAATAAACGTAAAACGACACCCAAATCGTTCATCTCTTCTGTAAAAGAACCTTTTTTAGAAACATACCAGGGTTCTGAAACAAATTATGAAAGCTGTAAAAAAGGTGGATATCCGCATCAATGGTGTCTCCACATCCAAGAACCATACAGCATTCCCAATCCCGATTCGCTAACCCAATGCGCATAGCTAGCGCGCATACTCATTTCACTTTTAGTTTGCACTGTAGAATGAATCATCACCATGTTGCAAATCGTCATCCGATTTCTGATTCTCGGTTAGGCGCGACAACCCATGGTCTGTATTCTTCTGAATCACCACATTCTCTGTTTCAAACATTTGCTTTCGAATGTCATCCAGCGTAACAGACTCATCATGCTCTTCGTCATTATTATTGTTACCGCCATCATCTTCATCATCATCCGACAAGTTTTTAACACTGACAAGCTCTCCCTTTGAATTCAACGTTTGAGTCAATTTACTACCCGACTTTTCAGCACTCTTCTTGTTCTCTTCAATTGCCTTCTCCTTTGCCTCTTTGACGCGCTTGTCAAATTCCTTCTTGGCACTATCTTCATTCTTCTTTTTTTCCGCCATCAACTGATTCAAAGTCTCTTCCATATATTCAACGCGACCGGTTTTGTACGCATCCGGGTGAAATGGTACCCACATACCCACCGGACCAACATACACATCATGATTTGGATCTACTTCGCGAAGCAACTTGCAACGCAGTTCCGCCTCTTTTTGAGATGCAAACACGCCCCGAACCTTGATTCCTCTCACCGACGTCTGAAACTCGTGCTGTTCTCCAAACTCGGTATCCAGTCGTTCCTCGTTATTATCGATAAAAGTCTTGAAATCATCATTCATATTATACTTCATCAACTCGCTGTGCTCGTTCTTTACAAAATCCTGGAAATCCTCATTCACTTTATCAAACGTCAAATTGTATTTATAAGAAATAAAACTGATAAAATGAAGCATTACATCCATCGATTTTTTATAATTCCACTGCTTCAAAAACTCTTCGAAAAAAAAATGTTCGCGCTGTTTGATAATGTGTTCCGGACTCACGAATGACAAACAAGCAAATTTTTGTCCGGAAATTGGTTTATCTTCCTCCAACAAGTCCACATAATTTATATTTTCACTTCCATCATCATTCTTCTTCATTTCAACACCACGAGGTTTACTATCTTTAGGCATTTTTATTTAATCTTTTATGTATATAATCTACAAAATCATATTTAAGTATTTTAAAGTTATAATATTTAATAAAATGTAAATAATATTAAATATTATTAATTTTATATGTAATAATATTTAATAATATTTATTATTATTTACATTTTTAGCTATTTTTGAAACAATTTCATTATTTTTTTTTCTATTCTTTTAATATAATATAAAATAAATAAAAATGTACAATAACGTTTTAGATTTAGGAGAGCTTGTAAAGCGAGCAATTAAATATTTGGTTGAGGGTATCATGGTCGCAATCGTCGCGTTTTCTATTCCCAAACAGCGTCTCCGTCTTGAAGAAGTCGGTCTCATTGCCTTGTCTGCCGCTGCAACTTTTGCCATTCTGGATGTTTACGTTCCCAGTTTAGCCGTTTCCGCTCGTTCCGGTGCCGGCTTCGGTATCGGCGCCAACCTGGTCGGATTTCCCAGGTAAATTATTATACACTCAAATAAATACTTCATGATTATAATATAATAAATACCATGAAGTATTTTTTTAACTATTTATTCAACCAGTGAAAGCGTAACTGCATCGCAAGGAGGTTTTATTTCCTCTTCATTCTCTTCGTTCATTTTTTCTACCGCAGTTGAATTCAGTATAGATGATGACGATGCTGTTTCAGAAACGGGTATGGGTAGAGCAACAACAGGCGCGGTTGAATGGTTCAAATTTTCTTCATTAGAGTTTTGCTTATATATTATTTTTTTTGGTACCCCTTCCATAAATCCATCGCTCTTTTGAATACAACCATCATTCTTTTGAAAACGCACCTTTTTCACTATTTCTCTCTTTGTATTCTGGCGCTGCAGCGTTTTCATACACAGCTTTGGAAGTATAGCAATCGTATTCATATACGTGCGGTATTTAAAGACACACACCGATGACAGCGGTTCCATAAATTTAATACTGTACCACCAATACGCCGGAATGTATATAATTTTTCCAGTTGTTATCTCAATTTCTAGCGTCTTTATTTTATCATAATCCGCTTTGTACTGGCGCTGTATGGCCCACGGATTCAGTGGCGATCGAAACTCAAAATTATCGTAATCTTCCACTGGATACAGGTATCGAGCCGATTTTGGCGGAATTAATTTAATTTTTATAACACCGTTCGTAACCAAATAAAAGTTTCTATAATTTACACTATATTGTAAAACCGTTTCTGTATTTTGTGATGCAGTTAAAAAGTCATAAAAACAATTTGAAACCATCGGTGGTCTTAGAAATGCATCATTGTACTTGTAGTTTTTTATAATCCCCGTTTCTTCTAAAAATTCGCCATTTTTTTCACTGACGTATTTCGCATCCTTGTCGCCGTTTAAAAGTGCGAGTGCGGCATTCAGTGTAACCGGAATGTGTAAATCTGTATTGTCATCCACCTCTTTAACATTCCTTAACTTGACATCGAATGCACTATAATGCTCTACGATTTGAGAAAGTTTACATGTCTCAAGAAGCGATTCGTTCTGATAATCGAATATAACCGGCTGTCGCAAATCACATATTTCTTCCAATTTTTCTTTCGACGGCTGCTCTATTTCATACACTTCTAAATCATTCGACGTTTTCAATTGAAAATAAATGTGCAGATACAAAAAAAGAACAATGCAGAATATAAGTATCGCAAAAAATTGTTGCATAAATTTAATTTAATTTAATTTATATATAATATATCTTCTATTGAACTTGAATAATTTAAATATAAAACTGTATATTTAAATATTTGTTTCGCTTATTTATCTATTCTTAATCTATACAATTAATCGTCACTTTTAACTTATTTATTTAATTTTTATAATTTTATATAACTTTTTACAAGTTTCTCTCTTCTCTCTTGTTCTCGATATCTAAAAAAAATAAATATGGACAAAAGTGCAATGGCGGATAAGAATAAAGATGCAACACCAACATCAAACCCACCAATTCATTCAGATAAAAAATTTTACGTTTATATTCTTGAATCCAGCGACTGTATGGCAACCTATGTAGGCGCAACCGTGGATTTAAATCATCGTTTGCGACAGCACAACAAAGAACTGGCAGGGGGTGCACACGCAACAAGCGTAAAAGTTGCACAAGGTTGCACTTGGAACCGCATTTGTTTTATTAAAGGATTCCCCGACTGGTCGGCAGCTCTCCAATTTGAATGGCGCTTAAAACAACTCTCTCGTAAACTTTTAAAAACGAGTAAGACCGACACACCTTTACAAAGAAGAATTCAAGCTTTGCATCAACTATTATCTTTAGACAAACCAACTACAAAAGCGATTCCATATTCGAGCTGGCCATCTCCGCCCGAAATTATTTGGGAAAAAAATAATTGAAAAACTAAATTATATTTTTTAAATAAATATTTATTTATTATATTTTTTAAATAAATATTTATTTAAAAAGTATTTCGTATTTTATTTTATATTTTATAAGTAAATAGTATTATTATTAGATTTAATTATTATATTTGATTATTAGATTTGATTATAAGGATCCATAATAAAAATCATCATCCGATTTTATGTCAAATACGTCTGCAACAATTTCATGGTCTAAAGCAACAGGTTCTGTAAGTTATTACCAACTGCAACAAACGAGTTGTAATTACAATACATGTTCAAATATATGGGAATTTTGTATAGGCAGTCCAGGAAGTCCGCCTGCTGATAATATTCCTTCAACTTATACAAGTTATCAAGTGATTGGACTCGCACCAGTAACACAGTACTATTTTCGCATTCGAGCAATATATAATAGCGGTAGTGGTCAAACTGGACCGTGGTCTGCAATTAAGTCTTCAACGATTTGGGGACCTACCGGACCTACTGGTGCTATCGGTGTTCCTGGAAATACAGGTCCAACGGGTTCCATCGGTCCATCGGGTACTGGCCCAACCGGTCCAACTGGTGCTGGTGCTTCCGGCGCAACCGGTGCAACTGGCGCAACCGGTCCATCGGGTACTGGAGCAACCGGCCCGACTGGTCCTAGTGCTGCTGGTGCTGACGGTTCAACCGGTGCCACCGGTGCAACTGGTGCAACTGGTGCAACTGGTCCATCGGGTTCTGGACCAACCGGTCAAACCGGTCCAACCGGTGCTGGTGCTGCTGGCGCAACCGGTGCAACAGGTCCAACAGGCACTGGAATAACCGGTCCAACAGGAACTGGCGAAACCGGTCCAACGGGTACTACCGGACCAACCGGACCAACCGGACCAACAGGTACTGGACAAACTGGACCAACTGGACAAACTGGACCAACTGGACCAACTGGACCAAATAGTATCAGTGTGTTTAATGACGAAACAGCACGTAATACAGGAATCACCGGTCCGTTTGAGGGACAATTTAGTTTTTTGTTGGACAGCGAATTATTGCAATACTGGAAAACAAACGCATGGAAAACGTATGCTCCTCAAGCAGTCGTATTATCTTTTAATTTACAAAATGCTACATACACAGTTAATTATTTCGATTCGAATTCGGTTCCGGTACCTATTCCAGTAAATAATGGGTTCACGGTATATACCATACAAGCAACCAACGCCAGTGCAACTGGCTACTTGTTGACTACAACCACTTTGACTAACATTGAATATTTGGTAGTTGCCGGTGGAGGAGGGGGTGGTGGCGGAGATAACGATTTTTATGGTGGCGGCGGAGGTGCAGGAGGAGTACAGGGTTCAACTGGAATTGCGTTTAATGCAAACGTTGCGTATAGTTTACAAATTGGAACAGGTGGTGCGGGGAACACGGTTGGAAATCCTGGAACTAATGGTGTAAACTCAATATTAAATGCTGCAAACACAACAACTATTACTTGTATTGGCGGAGGTGGAGGTGGAAGTGGTGCCACGCCTAGTAACAACGGAAAAAATGGAGGAAGCGGAGGCGGTGCTGGTCTAGATCCAGATCAAGCGGGGGGTAATGGGGGGACTGGAACATCTGGTCAGGGATATAATGGCGCAAATCAAGCATCACTTGGTAATTACTTCACAGGTGGAGGCGGTGGAGCTGGTGCCGCTGCGACAGATTATAATGGCGGAAATGGTAGTCCTTATAACATTTCTGGAACTCAAGTTTATTATGGAGGTGGAGGTGGGGGGTCTGGAAACACGGTGTATGGAAATGGTGGAACTGGTGGTGGAGGTGGCAATGGCAATATTAATGGAACAAATGGGTTAGGTGGAGGCGGTGGAGGCGCATATAACGGTTCTGGTGGAAATGGTGGAAATGGAATTATAATTCTCCGTTTTCTTAGTTTTCAACCATAAAAATGCAATGAATTTTACACCTTTGCAGAATTAAAATGCCGACTTAACAACGATGAAAATAAAAATAAATAAATGTAAAATTTTGGTTAGTAATCAATCCATCATCAATCCGTCTTGAAATGGATACAAAGGTTTAAGAATTTATATTCGAAGTTGGCTTGGCCATCTTCACACGAAACAAGTAAATGCAATATTTTTTATATTTATCTTACTATAAAAAATATACTATGAATCGCATTCAGATTATATTTACCCGGTGTATCGTATCACTTATACTGTCATTGCAGTATTCGTCGGTCGAAACAAATACCCGTCATCCACGCCCTCTTTAAGCACCTTCAAATACGACTCAAACTCTTTCAGAGAAACGCGACAATCATCGTATCCAAACAGTTCGCTACGAAACTTGCTGCGACAATTGTGAATGCTGTGGAAACTCGGCATCGCCCCACAAGTCGACAAGTGAATCACGCTGCGATACATGGAATACATTGTTATACTCAAATTGTGCTTTCGCGAACACATGGATCGCCGCAAATAAAATGCCATCGCTCTTCTTGACTTGAACGTCATGCAGATATCCGGATATCTTCTTTCCGTTCCTACCCCTTGCTCATTATGCCGTCTACGCGTTCCATTTACAACATAAACGCCTCGCAACGAATCATAATAAACGTATGCGCGCCAATCTGTAACACTCGCTGAACCAAAATTATAAGATGTTGGAACAAACTCTTCGATAAAAAGAACCGGCATTGTTGGAATAACTTCTGTATGAACCCCCCTGTAATGACTGTTTTTATCACTGCCATCGTTGATAACAGTTCGCATTTTCAAATACTCATTCACCTTTTCATATACATCCATATCCGCGCATTCGGTAACATTATAGGAATTACAACTTGATTCAACCAACATTTTAACTTCTTGTTCTCCTCCAAGTTCGACACCCTTTTCATTTACCCCCTTTTCATTTACCCCCTTTTCATTTACACCCTTTTCATTTACCCCCTTTTCATTTACAGTAAATACAGTTTCTTCTTTTGTAGAAAACACAACTTCTTCTTCTTCTCCATTGTTATGCATGTCTCCATTTTCTACACATTCTTGTTTTACTTTTTCATATTTTTTTTCTTCTTTTACATCCCTAGAAAAAATAGACCAACGACTGCTCAAACTCATTTTTTCGATATTTATTTAAAATATAAAATATATTGTATATTTTTATATTTTAATTTATAATTTTGTTTTTAAATTGATTTATTTTTAATTATTAGTTTTTAATCAATTAACAAAAAATTGATTATGCAACATACTTAGAAACATTCTTATAACTCAATTTATTGCTAAAACTTTTATGAAAACCATTAAAGGTAAAACATCACATGAAACGAATATCGATAATGACTGGAATGATTTTCTAATGGGATGCGATGTGGGATGTGGTAGAGAAGAAGAGTCGCCATATTATGATAATAAAAATCAAAATAAAAGTAATTATGCGAATACCAACAGTGCTGCCATCAATGATGTCAATACTAGTGTCAATTGTTATACGGTTAACAAAAAGAATAAATATAGCGGTTTGAAATTAAATACACGCAAAAAAAAAATATGCAACAACAATGCAACAAACAGTCCATACTTCAACATTGATCAAGAAGACGATCATGATAACGGCCTATCTTATGTTGATTTAACACAAGACCAAATGCAAATGCTGACACTATCTCATAATAATAATAGTTATAACAGTCCATATGAAAATCAAAACGATTGTATTGATAATCATGACGATGACGGTGACGAACGTTGTCACGATAATCATAATATGAATATTAACGAAATTCGAGAAAATACAGAAGTCGCAGACACAATTGAAGTTCCAAAGTGTTCACCCATTTATATTTCTACAAAAACTAAAATATTGTTTCTAGATACACCAATTGATATAAAAAAAGTTTTCTGGGAAATTCCCATCATGCCATATGCATCACAGTGTAGTGGAATTATAAAAAAACAAATCAAATTCTCATGCACAACCAAAGAAGAGCTAGAAGAGATTGAAGCGCATACTCAGAAAGAAATCAATAAAAATGATGGATTTATTGAAACACAAGTCATTGAACACATTGATAATCCAGATGGTAGAATTAAATTCAAAGACCATCGTAAAATAAACATTGGTCTTTCTAAAAAAGATATATTGAATTGCAGATCAAAAAAAAAACGTGCATTTTTTAACTGTTTTGTTCTCATCGTTCGCATCGAAGATGAAAATTCACCCCCGCATGCACGCATCTTTAAAGAAATGCACATAAAAGTGTTTAATACCGGAAAATTGGAAATACCAGGTATTCAACACGATGATTCATTACAACATGTAATCGATATTCTTATTCAAACACTTAAAACCGTTGTTGGAGAAAACATTCAATATAAAAAAGATAAGTGCGAAACGGTGCTAATCAACTCGAATTTTAACTGCGGATTTTATATAGATAGAGATAGATTATATAACATACTCAAATACAAATACAGGATTAACAGCAACTATGACTCTTGTTCTTATCCAGGAATTCAATGCAAATTCTTCTATTATACTGGAAATGACAGCACAGTATCTAATGTTGGACAACAACCCACCACAAACTTAAATGATTATATTGAAATTTCATTTATGATTTTTAGAACAGGAAGTGTACTAATTGTTGGAAAGTGCGAAGACTATGTGCTACACGACGTTTACGCATTTTTAAAAGAAATGTTTCGTCTCGAGTTTCTACACATTTATTCTCACGTTATTAAACTCGAAGACTGTGTCGTTAAAAAACATGTTCCAAAGTTGAGAAGTCGAACAATTATAAACAATTTATAGATAATTCTATACATCTATCTCACCTGTTACAGCGTTCGAAAATATCCAATTTATAAATTTTAATGGACTGTATACTTTTATTTTTTCTTCAAACTGTTCAGAAAAATACTTGCTCGTTAAAATGATTTCAAAATTTTTTTGTAAGTTGTTTATTTTTCTTATTTTTTTAATAAAATACTCAATCAATTTAATATAATCCTTATAATAATGCATTCCCAAATCCATCGCATCCGCGCATCCGACTGTTGTGTTTGATATTTTTTTTAAAATAATTATATCACAAAATGTATTAACGTGATTTATTTTTCTAATAAAAGCTTCACTATTATTTATATATTTTTCATCATCATTCATTGTTTCATTCGTTTCACTACACGTGGAAGAATAATATACTTTTATTAACTTACCATTTACGCGTCCAATATTCGTATACATTCTATTTATAAAATCTGTATTTTTCAACTGTTCCGGTTTCAAATTCGATATTTCAGTTACAATTAACTTATTATACATATCAATCAATAATGACACGCTTCTACATTTTTTATCGTTGATAACCGATTCTATGTATTTTTTTTTTATTACTTCAGGTACTTCAAATATTGTTTTTTTATATACAAAAAGTGCTGCATCTTTCGAGTTCAGTTGCAAATATGTGATCGCATCATCACCAATCTGTCCAATAAATTCAATGTAATACGAGTATGACTTTTGACAGTGATGGTACGTCAAATCTATATTACAAGTGTATTTCAAAAGTATATTGAATACATACGATATTGTATAAAGCCCTTTTATTATTATGTATTTAACATATTCATGATTGTGATTTTTTATTTTTTCGATTCCAAGTAGTAAGTATTGAATAATTATGTTTGTGTATTTTATATATATATCAATCTCATTTTCTAAAATTATTTTGTTATAATTATCAGCATCTTGGAGTTCATTACTTTTCATTTTCCTATTTTATTATTTTCTTATTTTCTTATCTACTAATTTCTTTTTATATGTTATGTTATAATTAAAAGAAATTAATAATAACCTTCCTTTTATTTATGTAAAATAATGTTAAATATATATTTAACATTATTTTATATTTACATATTTAACATTCACCTAAAACATTTTATTATTTTTCTTTATTTTCAATTTATTTGATTTAACTATTCATTTTTCTTTTATTTTATCCTAGCGCATTGTTAATACCCGGCTGAGTATACATTCTACCCACACCACCAGAACCAGCCTGGTTCTTCTGGAAAATACTCCTCTGTTTCATGTAGAGTAAACCAGCTTTGAATTCATAAGGAATACAGTTGCAATATGCACCATTCTGTTGAATCGCAATGCTTGCAAATTGACCTTTACCGACAAGCGGAGTTAGGCCACCCATTTTTAGTCCGTAACTTTTGGCATTATTGTTCATTATACTCTGTTGGTACCTTGCGGCTCTCCCTGCATTCATTAACACCATTTTATTTTTTTCTTGTTATATACTGTCTAAATATTTTATTTTATTTTATTTCATTTTATTTCATTTATTTCATTTATTTCATTTATTTCATTTATTTCATTTATTTCATTTATTTCATTTATTTCATTTATTTCATTTATTTCATTTATTTCATTTATTTCATTTATTTCATTTA
>Ga0247841_10000928_pt1 | contig 71798 bp, 72 predicted proteins | sample LaCruzMarch2015__2_FD_192410 | JGI IMG/M metagenome (GOLD analysis project Ga0247841, IMG submission 192410) | Freshwater microbial communities from meromictic Lake La Cruz, Castile-La Mancha, Spain - LaCruzMarch2015_18m | ecosystem: Environmental > Aquatic > Freshwater > Lake | place: Spain... | reverse complement strand
GGCAAAACGGTTATAGGGACAAACATCCTGGCAGATATCGCAGCCATAGATCCGGTCGTTGAATTTTCCCTTGAATTCAGCCGGAATTTCGGTTTTTCCTTCAATGGTAAGGCTGGCAATGCAACGCGAGATATTGAGTTGGTAAGGTTTTTCCAATGCACCGGTGGGGCAGGCCCGGATGCAGCGGTCACAACTGCCGCAACGATCGGTCACCGGGGGGTCGGTCTGCAAATCGAGGCTGGTGATGATGACGCCGATAAAACAGAAGGAACCGGCAGCAGGGTTGATCAGCAGGGTGTTCTTCCCCTGCCAGCCCACGCCCGAACGTTGCGCCCACACCTTCTCCAATACCGGTCCGGAATCCACAAACGACCTCGCCGTACAGGTTTCCGATAACGACTTCAGATACCCGGTCAGTTGATCCATTTTGGTCTTGATCACCGGATGGTAATCCTTCCCATAGGCATATTTGGAGAGGATAAAATTGTCCTCTCCGGGGATTGGTCCGGAGGGGTAATAGTTGATCAGCAGGGCGATGATCGACTTTGCCTCATGGACAAGCAATCCGGGATTCAACCGCTTTTCTGCATAGCGTTCGAAGTATTCGAGGAACTTAAACGGAACATGGTTTTTTTCACGGATACAGTCCTCATACAACCTCCTGAGTTCCTCCAGGGGTTCTGCCCTGGCTATCCCACATGCGGTGAAACCAAGGCGCCTGGCCTCCTCTTTGATCTTTTTTTCCAAGGATGTATTTATCTGTATCAGGGGTGATCTATGAAAACAACTTCGGTTGGTCCCCGGGTTTGACCTTGCCAAGATGCCGGTAAGCCAGCTCTGTCACTTCGCGGCCACGTGGGGTTCGCATGATATAGCCCTCCTGGATCAGGAAAGGCTCGTATACCTCCTCGATGGTGCCGGAGTCTTCCGAAACCGCGGTGGCAATGGTTGTGATGCCGACAGGTCCTCCCTTGAATTTGTCGATGATGGTGGTCAGGATTTTATTGTCCATCTCATCGAGTCCGTTTTTATCGACATTCAGGGCAGTCAGGGCATACTGACTGATTTTGAGGTCGATTTTTCCATCGCCTTTGATCTGGGCAAAATCCCTCACGCGGCGCAACAGCAAATTGGCAATGCGGGGTGTTCCACGGCTGCGGCGGGCGATTTCGGCGGAAGCTTGTTTTTCGATGGGTACCTTCAGGATCTCTGCCGACCGCCTGATGATGTGTTCAATGGTCTCTGCCATGTAGTAATTGAGTCTCGAGTTGATCCCGAAACGGGAACGAAGGGGTGCGGTGAGCAAACCCGATCGTGTGGTGGCACCGATAAGCGTGAAGGGATTGAGCTTGATCTGAATGCTTCTCGCGTTGGGGCCGGTTTCGATCATGATATCGATCTTGAAATCCTCCATCGCCGAATACAGGTATTCTTCCACTACCGGCGAAAGCCGGTGGATCTCATCAATGAAAAGAACGTCATGGGGTTCAAGGTTGGTCAGCAATCCGGCCAGATCGCCCGGTTTATCCAAAACCGGACCGGAGGTGACCCGGATGTTGACCTCAAGTTCGTTGGCAATGATGTGCGCGAGGGTCGTCTTCCCCAACCCCGGGGGGCCGTGAAGCAGGACATGATCAAGCGATTCCTGCCGTTGCCTTGCTGCCTTGACGAAGATCTTCAGGTTCTCTACTATGGCCTCCTGCCCCGAAAATTCAACAAAACCGGTTGGACGCAATACCTTCTCGATCTCTATCTCAACAGGAGTAAGCTGTTGACCAGTCGAATCAAGGTTTTCATTCATACCCGCAAAAGTAATTTAAATTCACTAATTTTCATTTGTAAATAATTTTCTGTATTTTTACGTTATTAATATTAAATCGCACCATTATGCACCCGATCATCGTTGCTGTTGATTTCTCCAATACATCGATCCACGCGATTGATTATGCCATTCCCCTGGCCAACAAATTCAAATCCGACATCATCCTGGTCTGGGTCGATAAAATCAATGTACAGGAATCGCTTTATCCCGATACTTCAACCGAAAACCGGAACGAGGCAAAAAAACGGTTTGAGGAGCTGATCAGGAGCTACCATAAGAAACTGGGGAAGGGGATTACCATGGACTATAAACTGAAGAAGGGAAAGATCTACCATGAAGTTGATGCCCTGGCCAGGAATCTGAAAGCCATGATGATTGTTACAGGGGCTCATGGCATATCCGGGTACGAAGAATACTGGATCGGAAGCAATGCCTTCAAGATTGTAACCTATGCCTCTTGTCCTGTTATCACCATAAGGCACGATTTTACCATTAAAAAGAACATCGACCGGATCATGGTCCCCATCGATGGCTCTTCTGAAACCATTCAGAAGCTGCCATTCGTGGTTCGCCTGGCCAAATATTTCAAGTCGGAGGTACACATCATACTGACCCATTCCAGCCACCTGAAATCCATTCAGCGCATTGCCGAAAAATATGCCCAGATGGCCATTGGGTACCTTCAACTCAATGAGGTCAAATATATCGAGGATGAAATCATCGCGAATGACCTCACCAAGGCGGTGATCAATTATGCCATTGATGTTAAAATCGACCTCATCTCCATCATGACCGAACAGGAGGCGCCCTCGAACATTTTACTTGGAGCCCAGGCTCAGCAAATGGTCAACCAATCGCCCATTCCAATTCTGAGTGTTCATCCACAGGAACATTTTAGCTTATAAAAGCCATGCCGGTAAAACCGATACTCCAGCTTCTTGTTGCACTGATGATGATCGTGCCGTTTCCCTCTGTTTTGGCGCAAAAAACCGATACAACCAAGGGAAAGGTTAAAGTCAATCAGGATCCGCGGGTAGAGATACTGCTTAGCAAACATGTTTTGATCAACACAAAAGTTAAAGGGATTGAAGGGTTTCGCATTCAGATCTTTTCGGATTCCGGAAACAATTCGAAAACCGATGCCCAGCAAGTCTATGACGGATTTGTTGCCAAATACCGGGATATTGGTGTTTACCTGACTTTTAAATCGCCCAACTACAAGGTCAGGGTAGGTGACTTCCGTACCCGGCTTGAGGCTCAACGCTTCCTCAATGATATTGCCGGAGATTATCCCAATGCGTTTATTACCTCTGAAGTGATTAATTTACCAAAGGTTGAATAATTAAATACACCATCCCATGAACAAAATTATCGTTGCCATCGATTTTATGGAATCCTCCATAAATGCCTTTCTTCACGGTCTTTCCATCGCCGATAAAATCAAATGTGATTTGCTGCTGGTTTGGGTAAAAAAAACCGCTGCCGAAAAGGAGAAATTCGGGGAGGGGAAGGATCCTTCAAAGGAGGTGGAGAAAGCCTTTAATGAACTGGTTGAAAAATATCAGCCGGAACTTCCTGACAATAAAATCCTGTTCAAGATCAGGGAAGGGAAAGTCTATAAGGAAATTACGGCTGAAGCACAAGCCTCCAAAGCCCTCATGGTTTTGGCAGGTACGCATGGCGCCTCGGGGTTTGAAGAGTTCTGGATCGGAAGCAATGCCAATAAAATCGTTTCAGCAAGCCCTTGTCCCGTGATTACATTCCGTAGCGGGATCAATATCAGCCGGCCCCTCACGCGTATTGTCCTGCCCATCGACAACGCCATGGAAACCCGTCAGAAAGCGCCTTTCACAGGGTATCTGGCAAAAAAGCATGATGCTGAAATCATCATCCTTAAAATGTACACTTCCAAGGTGAAGGATATTCGCTATAACATTGACCTTTATGCCTCACAGGTAGCGCAATACCTGGAACAGGAGGGAAATAAATGCAGGATGGATGGTATGGATTGCGATAACATCTCCGATGCCATGATCAACTTTGCAAAAAAGGTTGATGCCAACCTTATCTCCATTATGACCTCCCAGGAAAGCACAACAGCAAATCTCTGGCTTGGTCCCTATGCACATCAAACGGTAAACCACTCACCGATTCCTGTGTTGAGCATCCATCCGAGGGAAACGCTGACCGCGGGACTGGGGTTTTAACAGCGGTTCAGGCAGTTCAGATCGGTAAAGGCTATTTTCAGCCGTTCCACCGTGCTCTTCTCTCCTTCACGCAGCCATGCACGGGGATCGTAATATTTTTTATTGGGTTTATCCTCACCTTCCGGATTGCCGATCTGACCCTGAAGGTAGCCCTCATTTTTCTTGTAATATTTCAGAATCCCCTCCCAGAATGCCCATTGGGTGTCGGTATCAATATTCATTTTGATGACCCCATAGGATATTGCTTCCGCGATCTTTTCAGGCTCTGAACCGCTTCCTCCGTGAAAGACAAAATTCACCGGGTTGGGACCGGTCTTGTATTTCTCCTGTATATATACCTGCGAGTTATGCAGGATGATGGGTTCCAGTTTTACGTTCCCGGGTTTGTACACCCCGTGAACATTCCCGAAAGAGGCGGCAATGGTGAAATTCGGACTCACGCTGAGCAGGGTTTCATAGGCCAGTGCCACATGTTCGGGCTGGGTATAAAGACGGGAGCTGTCGATGCCGGTATTGTCAACGCCATCCTCTTCGCCGCCGGTTACGCCGAGTTCGATCTCAAGGGTCATTCCCATCTTGCTCATCCGCTCCAGGTAGCGCTTGCAGATCTCTATGTTCTCATGCAACGGTTCTTCTGAAAGGTCGAGCATATGAGAACTGAAAAGAGGTTTTCCAAGTTTCTGAAAATGTTTCTCTCCCGCATCCAGAAGCCCGTCGATCCATGGCAAAAGCTTTTTGGCTGCATGATCGGTATGGATGATCACCGGAATTCCATAAAGTTCAGCGACCTCATGAATATGCTGTGCCCCGGAAATACTACCTTTAATGGCGATCTTCTCATTCTCATTTTTCAGGGATTTCCCTGCATAAAAAATACCCCCTCCGTTGGAAAACTGTATGATGACCGGAGAGTTTACAGCTTTTGCTGCCTCCATCACCGCGTTAACCGAATCGGTACCCACGACGTTCACGGCAGGCAATGCAAAGCGGTTGGTCTTTGCAATCCGGAATATCTCTTGTACGGCTTGCCCCGTTGCCACACCGGGAGCAACAAAATCCAGTATTTTCTCAGACATGATCGGTTCGTTTTTAGGTTAATGATCAAAGGTAGTAAAAAGTCAAAAGTAAGAAGAAAAAAGTCAAAATAATGTTTCTATTTCTTGATCACTTTCTTGAAAATATAACCCTTATCTGTATTGATCTTGACAAAATAGATCCCATCGGCCCAGGTTGAGATATCAACAGGCATTTCAGGTCTATTGATCCGTTGAAGGAGTTTTCCGGTTTGGAAGAAAATATCAACATGATCAATGGCAGTTGTACCATTAATTACAAAAAAAGCCGGTGCCGGATTGGGAAAAAGAACAACAGCATGATCATCCCTGATATCTTCAATACCGGTTACCCCGTTCCAGCCCGCGATTCTGCACCATAACCACCAGGCCGCGTATGCTTTAAGATTTCCGTTCAACGCTTCGGTGTGCGCCGCTGAACAATTATACCAATCAACCCCTTCCGTGTGGGAGTTTTGCCATTCGGTGGCCCAGTTCCCCAAAAAGGTACCGCCAGGGCTGCTATAATAATCACAGTTATCGGTGGCATACTGATAATAATTACCGTCGGGATTATAGCTCTCAATGTCGGCAAAGTCATAAAAAACTTTGTTGTTACTGATACAATAATCCCGGATCTGCTGATTGTTCGCTTTTAAAATTGCATCGGCCCAGATATCAAGGTGTCCGGTCATGTAAACAAAGGTAACATCGGGATATTCCAACTCCAGCTGGTTCATGGTATTCAGGTAGGTTTGAATGCCGCCTGGCGTATTGTCGGAACATCCTCCGCACCACGACCAGATGATGACATTCACCTCGCTGTTGGCCGGATCATCAAGGTAGCTCCGGGTATAGGTGGCCCACTGGATATCCCCGTTATGACCCAGATCGCCGGGTGCAAATTCGTCATCAATATCCAGTGCTCCGCCAACGCCTCCTTCGTTCCACTGATAAATATCCCCCTTATAACCGGTCAGACTGGTTTGTCCGATCAAACCTGTCATCCCGGTGATCAACTGGCTGCCATGCGACGTATGCCCGTAAGCGATATGCAACACCTGTTTGGCATTCAGAATGGCGCTTTCAGGAATGGGACTCAATTTCGCACACGAATGGTCGATCATGATACCTTGTGAAAAAAGGTCTCCTGAAACGACCAAAAACAGCAGCGCGATGTAAAAAAAAACTCTGTTTTTCATAGGACTATATAGTTTAAACCGAACCGAAATAAAAAAGCAAAACATGTTTCCTCCACAAGCAGGAGGGTTCATCCGTACGAACCAAAGATAGCATTATTATCTTGAAAATTTAATTTGTACCTTTGCAGCCAGATTGGCTCCGTAGTTCAATTGGATAGAATGGCAGATTCCGGTTCTGTTGGTTGGGGGTTCGAGTCCCTCCGGAGTCACTTAATGCTTCTGAAGCATTAGTATTTACTGGTGTTTCGGAAGGTGGTCGCTGAAAACTGTCAAGTTTTCTGTCAACTCACAAAACCCAAACGGTAAAATCATCCGATTTTGTTGTTTGGGTTTTTTCTTTGTTTTCACCTGTAAACATTGGTAAATTTTGTAAGTGCAAATCTAACATTTTTCTTAATTGATTTCGTCTTTTCGACATTTACCTGTCTCCTCGTTTCACATCCATCCACTTTTTCAACATTGAATAATTTATTTCGATTCTGAATTGATTTCGCAATTCACTTATACCTACAATATTCCCAAGTTACAAGGTTACATTGAGTTTACTTTCAGGTTATTATTAGTTTACTAACAGTTTATATTTCAGTTAGTTGTTAATAAGTTGGCCTTGGGGTTACACTTTAGAATCCTACTTTTGCCAGCGTAAAATTTGTTAAAAATTATGGGCGAAAAATCAATAATTGAAAAACCGGTTACAGCAAAATATATCTGCAAGATGATAGGCGTAAGTCGGCCTGCTCTCCATAAATGGAGTAAAGAAGGAATTATTCGGGCACATAAGCTCGGCGGCAAGTTATTTTATTTTGAAAGTGAAGTTATGGAGGATCTGAAAAAATGTTAAAGTCGTTCCATTTCTTTGATTCTGACCTGAACATTGGCATTTCTAGCCATGTGTATTTAATGATTAAATTGTAGCCAAAAAAATGACGTAAAACTAATCAAATTATCATGTACCTATGAAGATAAGCAATGAGGCATTGACTATACTCAGGGGGGAACTACCTAGAGGAAGTGTGCCAAGAATACGACGGAGATTAAAGAATAATAAAATTATTTTTTCGGCTCAGTACATTTATCGCTGCCTGGATCCGGATCAGCCGGATTACAATGAGACCATCATCAAAGAAGCGGTTTCTTTATGCGAAGAACTCTCAAAAGGAACCGAAGAATTGGAAGAAAGGGTCCTTCAATTAAGGAGGGCAATGCAATGAAGACATTTTCTGCCATGAGCCAGGGTGACTTGATTATTATCAGGGATGCCTTGAAAGAAGCAATTAAAAATCAAAAAGACGTAAGGTTGTTCACTGAAGATACCAGTACAATGTGTTCTCTGCAACATCTGAAGTATATTGAGAAGTCGGTTGACCACCTTCATATTATAGCAAGCAAATTTTCTAGGATAGGAGAATTGCTTGTCGCTATTGATGAAGCTCTCCAGCAGGATGATTCAGTATAGAAATTCCATCTCTAACATGAACTTCATTCTTAAATATTGGAGACATCATAATGATAGCGAATACAGAAGAAATAAAAAATGCAGTACAGATAAACGATATCCTGGGTGATTTCATCACCCTGAAGAAAAAGGGGATCAACTATACCGCCTGTTGCCCTTTCCACAACGAAAAAACTCCCAGTTTCATAGTCAACCCCGCACGGGGTTCCTTCAAATGCTTTGGCTGCGGTAAATCCGGTGATGCCATCGAATTCCTTCGTGAGCATGAGGCAATGAGCTACACGGAAGCCCTCACCTACATTGCAGGTCACTATAATATCCCGGTTAAATTAAATGGTTCTGATCAGCAATACTCCGAAGCAGAGAAAAGAAGAGATGGCATTTTCGCCGCATTGAAATGGGCACAGCAGCTTTTCTCAGCCAACCTTCAGAAAAATAAACCGGCTCTCTCTTATTTGCAACAGAGAAAGTTGGATCAGGCCATTGACCTCTTTTTGATCGGTTACGCCGAGACCGGCAACGATCTTTTCCATAAAGCACAGAAGGCAGGTTTCTCCAGTGAAATTTTGCTTGCAGCCGGATTATTGAAAAAAAATGATCAGGGGCATTTGTATGACGCTTTTAGCCGGCGGATCATATTCCCGTTTTTCGACCGGACAGGAAGGGTAATCGGTTTTACCGGACGGCTGATAACTACCGAGAAAGATAAACCCAAGTACCTGAACAGCGCCGAAACCGAAGTGTTCAAAAAGAGCAGGTTTCTTTATGGGCTTTACCAGTCCAAGAAGGAGATTATGAAGGAGAATGAATGCCTGCTGGTGGAAGGTCAAACCGATCTTATTAGTTGGCACCTGGCCGGGATCAAAAATGTTGTGGCCGGTTCAGGTACCGCCCTGAGCGAGGATCAGGTAAAGATGATCTTATCGCTCACCAGTTGCCTTACGATCGTCTATGACGGGGATCCAGCCGGAATAAAAGCCAGTGTCGCAAACATCAGGTTGCCCCTTCAAATGGGTCTGGATGTTTACCTGGTCGTTCTTCCGGACGGGGAAGATCCCGATTCATACGTCATTAAGTATGGCGCCGACCAGCTTAAAGAATTTATAGAAGATAACCGTAAAGACATTGTTTCCTTCCGCATCGAGATGGTGAAGGAGCAGGTCGAAAAGGACCCGCTTCAGAAAGCCAGACATGTCAAAGAACTTGTTTCCCAGATATCTCTGATCAGCGACGAAGAGACCCGGGGGTATCTTATCACTGATATTGCAAAAAAACTTGAAGTCAACCTGGAAGATCTGCACCGGAACATAAAAAAACAATTGCCAAAGACTGAAAAGACAGAGAAAGGTTTTTTTGGCCTGGATGCTTCCGTAGATATGATCACGGAAAACGGCTTTGCCATTCTGCTGTCTGATCCTGTCCGGGTGGTTTCCTATCATGCAGAAGGGAAAGAAAACACCATCAGTCTGCCTGCAGGTCCGTTAAAGAAAGATGATCTTTTCAGGTTATCAAAGCTGACCAGGAATGTCAAAATCGAAGGCCTTTCAAAGGTCGTTGATGATAATGATATTGAACTGCCGCTGGCCGAAGCCGGCAGGATGCTTACCGAACAAGGGCTTCGGGTCGAAGTCCGGGAAGATGGAAGCGTGGATGAAACTTCGGAAGATGAAAAGGAAGCTGTGTACATTGACTTTTTGGATTTCTATGTCCATGGGCTGACTTACAGGCTGATCCGGCAACCGGATACCAAACGGTCCAAAAAGTTCGTGGAGATGACTGCCGATTTCCTTTCAAAGCTCGACAATACCATCATCCATATCAAGACCAACGAGATTGCCAAGAAATTCGGCCTGACTCAGGGAGCGTTCTCAAAGGTATTGCGCCCCTTTGTCGAGAAACGAAAGAACCTGGCTGTTCAGCAGCAGGAGCATGTTGTGATCGATGATGAGCAATATGTTTTCGATATCGCTCACTTGCCTGATTACGTCGATCAGTCGTTCTTCCAGCGATACGGGTTCTTCCCCGCTCAGAACAGTTCAGGGAATAAAATTTTTTATGTTTTCCGAACACTGGACAACACACTCATCAAGGTCGGTAACTTTTACATGGAACCTTTGTTCCAGGTACATGATCCTGACCCGATAAAAAACAAACGGTTTATCAAACTCTTCCATAGTGAACTCAATAAAGAGGAATATGTCGAATTCAAGAGCAGCGACATGATCGAGTTGGCCCCGTTCAAAAAATTTCTCTGGAACACTGGAGCCTATATATTTACCAATGGTAAGCAGTTCCACCATGAAAAAATATTGGAAAGCATATCGCTTCAGTTCCCCAAGTGTCATGAGCTTTCAATATTCGGTTCACAGCCGGAGGGCTTCTTTGCATTCAGCAACGGGATCATTTCCGATGGTGCATTCCATGCGGTGGATGAACTCGGGCTGGTAAACTTCAAACGAGAAACCTATTATTTACCGGCATTTTCGAAGATTTATAAGGATCAGCGCACCGATAACGACAAGTACGAGTACGACCGGTTCCTGGTTTACAAGCATGATCAGCGCACATCATGGCAAGAGTGGGCAGAGCTGATGTACAAGGTGTATACTTATAACAACAATGGCATGTGGGCTTTGTTGTTTACGCTGCTGAGCGTGAACCGGTCGATTATCTTTCCGATCGAGCGGTTCTTCACCTCGCTGTTTTTCATCGGACCTACCGAAAGCGGTAAGTCACGAATTGCAGAAAGTATCCGGGCACCGTTCATGTACGGCGCTCCTTTATTCAACCTGAACTCGGGCACCGATGCAGCCTTCTTTACATCACTGGAGAGATTCCGTGACATTCCGGTAATCTTTGAAGAGTACAATGATTACCAGATATCGGATGTGAAGTTCCAGGGGTTGAAGGCCGCCGTTTATGACAACGAGGGCAAGCAGAAGCGAAAAGATGCAACCAGTAAGGATATCGATGTTTCAAAAATATACGGTTGTCCGCTTCTGCTTGGTCAGGACGGCCCCGAACGAGACGATGGCGCCCTGGGCAACCGTGTAGTTCAGAAGCACGTGCCGAAAAAGGATAACTGGACGGATGAAGAAGTGAGTCTGTATACCGATCTTAAGAAACGCGAGGCCGACGGACTTTCAAATATCGCTATGGAGATCATCAAACGGCGGCCCCTGGTGCAGCAGTATTTTGCAGGATATATGCGCCAGTTTCAAAAAAAGGTAAAGGAAGACATCCGAAAAGAAGGCGGAACCTACCAAACCCGCATGATCAATACGGTTAGCCTGTTCATTGCGATGGCCAAAATGTGGGAAGACCATGTAAAGGAATTGCCGCTACCCTTTTCGTTTGACGTGTTCTACGAGGATGCCAAACGACAGATCATCCGCCAGAGTGAAGAGCTGAGCACAAGCAATAAGTTATCAGTATTCTTCGATACGATCTCCATGCTGTATGCCCAGGGACAGATCATTTCGGGGAGAGAATTTGATATTTCCACGGAAAAACGGGTGACACTGCGAATATCCCGAACCGAAACAGAAGAAAAACACTGGGACGGAGAAGAAAAGAAATTGTTGTTTTTAATCATCAACGATGTGGTTCAGATCTATCAGAAAATGCACAGTTCGGAAAGCTTGAAGCTAAACTCCCTTCGGATGTACCTGAAGGATCACCCTGCTTACATCGGGGCCGTTAAAGGCCACCGGTTTATTTACCAGGTAGAGTCATGGGAGACTGATCCCGCAACCGGCATCAACCGGAAGGTAATTCAGAAAGCCGAGCGTGTTACCAGTTGCATTGTTCTTGACTATAAAATCATCGAGGCAATGGGGATCGATCTTGAGCGCTTCAAAACACCCGAACAAACATCCTTGGATTTGAATGATCCGGAAAAATTGTCAGATCAGTCTGGAGATCAAAATGAGTTCCCTTTTTGAAAATTCATATGAAAAACCTGCCGGCAAAGTCGGTGCCAACGTGCCAACGTGCCAACAGACAATAAAATAAATAATTATAATCTTATATATCAGTTTATTATGTTTTCAGAATCCCGTTGGCACACTTGTTTTCCGTTGGCACATGTTGGCACGTGCGGGGTCAGCCATTCTGTTTTTTGTTGGCACACCAAATCGGTGCAACAGACCTCTATAATGTGACAACAAGACATATTATGTTTGAATATCAGTGTGTTAAACCTAAAAAATGAACTTTTGTTGGCACGTTGTCACGTTGACACACTAAATGACCCCCAGGGTAAATGAAGAAATTTTTTTATGATTGATCAATTCGGATGGGAGTATCATGACAAATTGCCGGATGGTTTTCGCCTTGCGACCATGGACGATTTTCATGTTGGCGGAAAGAAGAAAATCGGTATGCAATACCTTATTAAAAGAGCAACCCAGGATCATTATGAAGTGCATCATGTAAAGGAATACACCCGGTCGCAAAGTCTCAAGCCCTTTCTTGATCATCAGATGGTATTTGTAAAATCGACGTGACCTTTATTTCCCTATGGATGAAAATTACATTTGCTCCATGAAAGACGAAGAAAGACCTACTTTAACGGTAAAGCTTAAGCCATACCTTCAGGAGTACCTCAGAAGCGAACTCAGGCGAAGCCATGTATCAAAGCGAAATATCCTTGGGATCATTCTCATGCCTTTGCTGGAGAGACGCCCTGCGGGAATACCGCCGTTCATGCCTAAGGGGGCTGAATACATAACCTTCACCCTGCCATTCACCCGGGATATCAATATCAGGGGCGATATCTGGATTTCACCTGAAAACCAAGAGATGCTGGAGAAATACCTTGAGTGGCATTTCAAGCAGCTTTTTTTCAATTACATGAATGACAAGGTCCGCTATTGTGGCTCATTCAAGAAAGCAATCCTTCAGTTCTGTGCGGATTATGAATTCGCTATGAACCACATCAATTACGAGATGCTCAAGAAAGATTATTACCGCAAACGGAAGAAGAAAAAAGAAGAAAAAAGTTTGCCACTTTCTGTCCCTGGATTGTCCCCTGGATTTTATGGCATTTATGTTTCATTAAACTGACATGGGAAATATTCTTCGACATACCGGCATCAATATCGGCGGACTGAATTCCATAAGCTGGATTTTCAAAGAAGATGTTGGCGGGTTCAGCTTTAACCCTACTAACCTTCTGTGTCAAGTCACACCGAAGCTTGGCAAAGTCTGGAATGCCATCTATGGCACTCCCGAAACGATCCAGCTTGAATCCGAGCAACAGGACACCCCGGGAGGGATGAAGTATGTCTATAAGCTGAAGATCCTCGTGCCTAAGGATCGTTCCCAGGTCGAGACGGAACTCTATGCTATGACCGGTCGGCATCTGATCCTCAAATCTGGTGATAAGAATGGAACCATCCGGATATTCGGCACCCTGGAATGCCCGATGAAAGTCTCCGGGAAGTTGCTTAAGCCGCTAGCCATCGAGGGTTTTAACGGCTTCGAGCTTCTATTTACGGGTGAATTCACTTATCCTGCTGCCTATTACGTTCCGCCGACCGGCCCGATCCCCGATGATGAAAATCAGGATTGACACTTAAGCTTTTCAGTCCTTTATTTACCGTCTGCACCATTATAATATTGTACCCTCGAAAAAGGGTACAATGAATCCCATCCTCAATGAAATATTCTCCGGCCCCTGGCTGATCTCCACCGAAAGATCGGCGGCTTATGCTTCCGTTTTGCTGTCATTGATCAAAGGGGAGAATATTTCTGAGGGTGATTCGGCTCTTGCAAGGGAAAGAAACCGACCTTTCGTGTTGGCCGGCTCCGGGGATCAGAAACAACGCTTTGGATTTTCAGACAGCAACATCCCTGGCGGTTCTGTTGCCGTGATCCCGATCCGCAGTGAAATCCTCAAATACGACCAACCCTGCGGACCAAGGGGAACCCAGTCACTGTTGAACGATGTCAAAGCTGCTGATCAGAATCCTAACATCAAAAGCATGGTACTGGTCATTGACAGCCCTGGCGGACAGGTCGCCGGAACTGATCTTCTTGCCGAAGCAATTAAGAATTCATCTACACCCATTGTAGCATTTATCGACGGATTGGCTGCCAGCGCTGCTTACTGGATCATTTCCGGGGCAGGCAAGATTATCGCTAGCTCCGATCTTGACCGGATTGGTTCCATCGGCACTATGCTTATGGTAGAAGACCTAAAGCCTGCCCTGGAGCAGCTCGGGGTGAAATTCCATGAAGTTTATGCCAGCCTTTCAACAGATAAGAATAAGGATTTCAACCAGGTGCTTGATGGCAATTATGATCAGTACCGCAAGAATGTCCTGGATGTGATCAACACGAAATTCTTATCCACGGTCAAGTCTTACCGGGCAAACATTGATGATTCCACCCTGACGGGTAAAATCTATTTTGCTCCCCAGGCCATTGAACTCGGACTGATAGACCAGATCGGAACGCTTGAGCAGGCCATAGAAGATGCCTTTGCAATGGCAGAGACTTCCCGGGAACAATCAATTGTACACGAAACCAAAAACACAGAAACAATGAAAATGAAAATTACCTGGAAAGCCATCCAGAACTTCTTCAAGATGGATGCTGCCGGCTTGGAGTCGCAGGAACTGACCGATGAAAAAGTGCAGCAGATCAATGATCAGCTTGCCTCCGTCACTTCCCGGAATGAAGAACTTGAAAAACTTTTCTCGAATGAGAAATCAGCTCATGCAAAGACCATGGCCGACCTCGAAGCTCTACGTGGTGAAGATGCCGGCAGTGAGACTGTTGCCCCCAAGGGAGCGGATAAGCTTCCCGGCGGTAATGCTGACGATCAGCCGGTCTTTGCTCATGACAAGATCGCAGATGAATATTGCGCCTGATCAATTGTAAACCAATAAAACTGAAAATAAAATGGCAGAAACAATTTCGTTACAGGACCTTAAAACTGCGTTTGGTACCTATATCGGTACCAACCAGAAGGATATCCTCAGGCTGTTGACCCAGCCGACCGTCTCTGAAAAATACATGACGACGGTCGCTTCCCAGGATCTTGTTCATCGTGCCTCCAAAGCCGTGATCGATGATCTGGTGCAGGGTTTCCAGAAGACCTGGACACCCAAGGGCAAGGCAAAGTTCACCCCGATCGAGATACCGCAGCGCCGGCACAAGATCGATCTTTCGTTCTATCCGGACGAGATCATGGAAACCTGGCTCGGGTTCCTTGGCGATGAAGCCACTGACCGTAAGGCATGGCCGATCACCCGGTATATCATTGAGCAGTTGATCCTGCCGAAAGTTCTGGATAACCGGGAACTGAAGCTGATCGGTACAGGGGACTACGCTCCTCCGGTTGACGGTACAGCCCAGGCTGTTGGACTCTCCATGGACGGTTTCTGCACGATCCTCAAGGATAAGCATACTGCCGGGAATTCCAACATCAACTTCGTTGCGCTGGAAGCCCTGACCGAAGAGAACATCTTCGACCAGGTTGAACATTTTGGAAAGAATGTTGATGCCCTGTACCTCGATCTTTCCATGAATGTTTTCCTTTCCCGCAAATGGTATGCGGCGTATCACCGTAAGCGCAGGGACCTGCACGGTATGGATACTAACTATACCGGTATGAAAGACGTGATCGAAGGCACCAACCTTACCCTCGTTCCGTTACCTTCAATGACTGGGGAAAACATCGTGTTCACCACCCCAAAGGAAAATTTCATCCGTCTGATCAACCGCAACAACGGCGCTTCCAACATCACTGTGGAAAGCATCGACCGTCAGATCAAGGTCTTTGCCGACTGGTACGAGTCCGTCGGCTTCGGCATTGAAGAAGCAGTTTTTGCCAGCGTTCCCGCTTAACCTTAAAAATCTTAAAGACCATGAGCATACCACTGTTTGACCTTTTCAAGCCCACCGTTAGAAACGCCGGTGGCGGCGGCGGGATTAAATCCGAGATCATCCTGATCATGGAGAGTGATATCGACTGGGCAACATTCCCGGACAGGGATGCTGACGGGGTGACCATTTCCAGCGATATACCGCTTCTGACCGGAAAATTCATGCACAGCTTTTATATGACCCAGGGAACGATTAAGCCTTCTCAGAAAAAGCTTAAGGGTTCTAACCAAGACTGCGGCGGTTACGAAATCGGCGTGGAAGGGTTTTACCCTGGGATCGAAAAAGCGGTGCAAAAATGGATCCAGAATTTCGGGATCGACTTCAAGGGGATCGTCATCATCCAGAACTGTGCTTCAGCCAAGCGCTACTTGATCGGTGAACCCTGCAACCTGGTGCACCTCGAAACGATCGAGACCACCTGGGGCGAGGAAATCGACAAGGACAAAGGGCACAAATTCGGCTTCCTGTGCAAGCAGGGATCACCGATGGCCTTCTATGAAGGCGCCCTGGCGATGGATCCCAATCCACCTGTAAATTAATCAATGAAACTTCTGTAGTGTTTTCATAGGTGTTAGTTTGAGCCTGTCGGAGCGATCCGGCAGGTTTTTTTCTTATGTGCACTTTAATTATTACTTTTATCATTTAAAAGTTGCATCTGCTAAGGGAAAAATAATCGGCAATTATCCAAATAATCATTACAATGAATTCCAGAGATATTATTTCACTTAAAAATTTCAGGACACAATATCCGCATTGCTTTCAGGAATATCAAAAAATGAAGGGCGAGACTTATAACAGCTTAAATTCTGCTCTTGATTCTTTACTATTTAAATTCGGAATTGGAATTGTCCTGCAACAGGAATATTCAAAAAGTGATAAATTTTTAGGACACATGTCTTATATTAGATATTATCCTTTTAATAAAATAGGGGAACAAAGTACTGATATCAGGTATATTGAAGATTACAAAAAATTTAAAATTGCAGACAAAGCAACTAAGATTACCACAATTAAAGCTTTAGAGATATTGGAAGATGCATTCGTTTTCGGAAGAGTAAAACTATAAAGGTGTTTTTGAAAGTTTTCAACTGAAAAACTCAATCAACTATATGATAACAGATGCTTGCATCAAAGATGCAGGTATTTTTTATGTCCTTTAACGACTGCAATTGCAGCGATAAATTCGCTGCATGGATCATGAAATTTTTTCCTGGCTGAATTCTCAGCAAGATTATCCTTCAGGCCTTTTACTATACGACCGGTATTGCAAGAACCCGAACCTGGGCAGAATTCTGCGTGTTGGGGGAGCAACCGGAAAAAACCGGTTGACCCTTGCCTACGAACTCGGAAAGATAGTCAGCCACTTGGTTTCCTATTATTCAGTCAAGAAGGCGGAACCAATTACACCGGAGGAAGAAAAGAACCCGTTACATATACCTGCTATCCTAGTTGAAGATGTCCGTAAGGAACAAAAGATGATTTATAAAATACTGGATAATCTTCATGCTATCCTTCCCTTAAGAGAGATCCAGGAACGAAGGGAGATCGCATTCCAGATTCTTGACCTTGATGACCGATTGAAGGAGATCACGGAAAGGATCATTCATTACGAAAAGCACGGCATACTTCCGCCTGCACAGGAAGCACACACCAAGCAAAAGCCTTCTGAATTGTCGGATGCTGACCTGATCCGCCGGCAGATCAATGTCCGCACCTATATCACCAGGTACAAACGCCTGGTGGCAGATGCAAAATCGCTTAAATCCTTATCCAGGAACAGGGAGTTACTGGAGAAGTTCCAACTGGAGCTGGAAGACATTACTAAAAGACTGAACAAATGAGCCTTTTCACAACCGATAATCTTTCAAGGAAAAAACCGGACAGAACACAGTCCGGATCGGTTGAATTTTCCGGAACGAATGTCCTGAAAATTGGCAAGGCTAGGGAAAAGCTTGTTCAGGTCTTTGGCAATGTAAGTGAGGGTCAGAGCATCCATTATGCCTCACTGGGCGACTGGTCAACACATGACCTGTTGTTCTTTCTCCTGGAACAGACCGGTCCTGCCCGAGTCTATTTCACAACCTGGGCGATATCCGAATATGCGATCAGGCAGTTGTATCAATTCATTGAACAAGGCCTAATCCTTGAACTCAAAGGCATATTCGATTATCGCAATGGCATCCGCAAGCCTGCCGAACTGCAGTTCCTTCAAAAGATCACCACAGATATCAAAGCTGCCAAGTGCCATGCCAAGGTCACGGTCGTGGAGAACGATCGGTGGGGGATCAGTGTGGTGGGATCGGCAAACTATACACGCAACCCCCGCATTGAAGCGGGTGTTTTGTGCTGCGATAAAATGGTGGCGGCTTTTCACCGGGATTGGATATTAAATGAACTCTCAAATACAAGCGCCTTTGATCGACCTGAATGAATCATTCATCACCGAAGTTGAAACATACGCTTCGCTGATGTTTACCAAAGAGGAAATTGCCGTGATCCTGGAAGTGGATCCTGCAGAGTTGGTCACACTTCTTGAAGATCAGGATAATCTTATTTTTAAAGCTTTCCAACGTGGGAGACTCAAGCGGGAAGCGGAAGTCCGCAAAGGGATCTTTGACCTGGCTCAGAATGGTTCTTCGCCTGCTCAAACCTTTGCCATGAAGCTGATAGAAAACGCTAAAGCCGATGATTTATGAAAACCCTGATATCAGAAACAACTCTTGAGCGGATCAGACTTTATTATCTGAAAGGTAACGTAGAATTATCAGAGCATGATCAGCAGCTTCGCGAGCGTTGGGAAGCTGCCCATTCCATGCTGATAAATCAAAACAGCGTTGTCCGGGAAGTTGTAAAAATGCTAATGAAAGTCTATAAAATATCTGACGTACAGGCCTATCGTGATGTGTACAATTGCACCCGGTGTTTCGGACCTGTCGGTGGAATGGACCGCCAAGCGCTCAGGAACATGGTCACGCAATGGGCAATAGAAGATTACCGTAAAGCCCGGGTGAAGAATGATTTCAGGGCAATGGACAAATTCCTGGAAAGAATCACCAAGGCCAACAATCTTGACAAAGAGGATATGGAGCTGCCCGATCCTTCGAAGATCCAGCCTCCGGTTCAGCTTTTGTCTATCAATTACACTTTTCTCAATTCAGAGTTTTTCAAGCTCATTGACCCCAAAGCCCAGCAAGCTCTTCTGGCATTGAATGAAAAGGTGATGGCGCTTATCGATGCTTCCCCGATTGCAGACTATAAAAATATCCTACTTGCCGATGACACCCAATATGAAGATGTCCGGGACTGAAGTCGGACCAGCCCCCTTTCTGAATGATCCCCAGGTGGCCATCCAGCTTTCACATTGTCCGCATAAGGTTTTTATCGGCGGCAGGGGAGTTGGCAAGACAACCATCATTGCCGAAGAGATTCTTAAATATTTCGTTGCAATGCCAAGGGGAAAGATATCTCTCAATGGCCTGACCTATTTTCATATTCGTACCAAATCCCTGCCCCCAATCATTGATCACTTGGAACGCCGTGGGATTTACCGGGGCATTCATTATTTTATTGGACATAAAGCTCCCTCAAAATACAACTGGCCGGAACCGTATGCCCCACCGTTGGATTATACCAACTGCATTCATTTCCATAACGGGTTTGTCGTTGAATTCAACTCTTTTGACCGTCCGGAAATGGCCCGGTCAGGTTCTTATGATGCGATGATCTTTGATGAATGCACGAAACTGAAGAAATCGGCCATCGATGCCGATGTTCTTCCGGCAAATCGGGGCAACAGAGATCGGTTCGGCCATCTGCGCTTTCATCATGGCACGCTTTTCTTGGGCACCATGCCACTGACCCCCGATGGAGACTGGGTTTTTGGCTACCAGGAACTTTCAAAACAGTTTCCTGACCGTTATTTTTACATGGAATCTTCTGCAATGCGGAACATCCAAATCCTAGGAGAGATGTACTTCAGGGATCTTAAAAGAGTTTTACCTAAAATCGTCTATGATCTTGAAGTCCTGAATATCCGGCGCAAACAAAACACCAATGGATTCTACCCGCTTCTGAAGTCTTCTGTTCATGGCTATACCGACTCCTACGAGTATGGTTATATAGATGAAGCCAGTCGGCAGATCAGGGGGAGCGTCTTTGACTGTCGAGCAGACAAGGATTGCATTGACAGTGAGCCGCTGTACATTTCCTTTGACTTTGGCACAACACAAAACTGCCTGATCGTTGCACAATGGGACAGGCAATCTAATGAGTGTAGGATCATCCGTAATTTCTATGTCGAAAACGATACATTATCCGCTCTGGTGCAGAAGTTCATAGATCATTATCAACCCAAACAGAACAGGTTCGTTTACCTGTATGGTGGGTCGGATGGCAACCGCAAGAATGATGCTGCTTCAAGGGATTCGTACTTCGACGATGTTAGAGACCAGCTATCAAAGGCAAGATGGGATGTCCAGTTAAGAGCAGAACTGTATGAAGCACACCACATGGACAAATACCAGTTCTGGTACAAGTTCCTGTCCGGGGAGTACCCATCTCTGCCTGCGTTTCGCATTAACATGAACAATGCAATGGAGACATTCTTCTCAATGGAGAATGCTCCCATCCTTCCCCAGGAATTCAAGAAAGATAAATCCTCAGAAAGAAAAAAAGATCAGCCAAGATGGAAAGCAACAGACTTGTCCGATGCTGTGGACAACCTGTTCTATTGGTTGCTCAGTCCATTGGCAGGGGATCAATACCCATCTAATGATATAATGTTTCTCCCTGGTCGATAGGGGAGCTTCCCACTTTATTTCCTTTTTTATATTCAATTTGTGATATATGTAGTATCAATTCATATATCGTAAAAATAAACGAAAGGTGCAATTGCATTTTTCGATAGGGCGGGGCGTGCACTTCGTGGAGATTTTGTAACTACAAAAGAAAATTTCATCCCTTTTGTAGTTACAAATCAGCAAAATAACAATTCTGTTTTGTTGTAAGCCAAACGGGCGGACTGCTTTTCTTTGGATAGTGGTGTCAAAGCAAAGCAGCAAAAGAAAACACCGGCAGGTAAGGACCTGCTTTTCAGCGGTGTACTTTTTTCTTTGTCAGTCATGGTCAAAGCAAAAAGTACCAAAAAAGAAACCCGTTGGCCCACCGCACGGTTTAGCTCGAAATTTTGCTACAAAGTTACCTCCGAATAATTCGCTTGAAAAGTACCGTCTGAGCCTGGTACAGCTTAAAACTGTCAAGGGCGACCTCCTGATGGAACTGTCGCTCGTTGAGTTCTTTCATCCCGGAATCCTGGGAATGACCCTAACCCATTGACATTATTTATTATTCTCGGTAGTTGCCTTTGGCGTAAAAAATTTCTATTAACCTCTAAATCAAACGCTCTATGAAAACTTACGCCAACACCACAAAAGAACAGTCAATCATTGAAATCTTCTCCGAAATGATGGATCAGATTTACTACGAAGGTTACACTGAAGATCTCATTGCTTCAGATCCCATAAAGTTTGACTGGGAACTGAAAGAGTTCCAGGCGCTCTTCTCAAAGAAAAGCAAATAAAATCACCAAGCACGGCAGGCAGCGAAAGCTGCCTGCTTTTTTTTATGCTCGCTGAGATCCCAAATGAGTGCCACCCACGCACGGTGATCAAAATGAAATTCACAAAGTTATGCTCGTGAAAATATTTTGCGCTAAACACGACCTCCTGCCGGAATTGTCGCCTTCCAGGTTCTTTCAGATTCTTCCTGCGGAACAATCTGACCTTAATGTTTGCTGAAAATTTTCACTCCGCATCCTGCCCGGGTAAATTTCATTTACTCACCATCGGCCAGCCGGCTGATTAAAACCAATCATCCTATGAAAAAAGCTAACACAACTTCAAATTTCGCCAATGAAAACGGCGACCATTACGAAAACAGAATTCCCATGCGCCTTTGGGCAGAAGATGACCTTCCAAGCGAAAAGCTGCTGATGAAAGGTTCCGGAAGTCTTTCAGACGCGGAACTTTTGAGCATCATCATCGGTTCAGGTGTATCAGGGGAAAACTCCCTCGAAATTGCCCGTAACCTGCTTTCCCGCTGCGGAAACAGCCTATGCGAGTTCTGGAAGATTAGCGTTTCCGATCTGCAGAAGATCAAAGGCATCGGCAGGAAAAGGGCTGTGAAGATCTGCGCCATGTTTGCTCTTGCTCGCCGCAGGAACGAATCAGAAGTTATTCTCAAAGACAAAATCTCAAGGAGCACAGATGCTTTCGAAATCTTCAAATCCCTGATCGGTGATCTTCCTTATGAAGAATTCTGGATTTTGATGCTAAGCAAAGCAAACAAAGTCAGCAAAAAAGTCAGGATATCCGAAGGAGGAGTATCCGGGACAGTGGTGGACCCAAAAAAGATTTACAAGATTGCTCTTGATCATCATGCTTCAAGCCTGATCCTGGGTCATAACCATCCTTCAGGCAATATCCAGCCCAGTGAAGCAGATCAAAAGATCACTAAGAAGATCAAAGAATGCGGCATTTTACTGGATATCGCTGTCCTGGATCATATAATCATTGGTGATGACCGGTTTTATTCCTTCGCTGATGAAGGCACAATATAGATTTTTGCCCCGGGAAACCGGGGCATTTTTAAAAAAACTGTTCATTTCAACAAAAAAGCTATAGGAGATTGTCTGTTTTGTGAATTTTCATAAGAATATGGTTTAATTTTACCATCCTTACGAATCAAAGTGATGTAGGAAAATTAATTTGAATTATTTACCAACGACAAAATGTAATCCGATGATTTTAGATTTCGAACAGTTTACCAGAGCCGCAACCGAGGTCGAACGAATTATCAACTTGGGCGGTGTATTTGATTTGAGAAGGGAACTTGAGAATTCTGGTAGGGACATTGAAGATCCAAGAACCAGACGGGAGTTTTATAGACATATGAATACTTTGTTCTTGAATATCTTATTGAACAGACTTAATAGTTTGCCCCCATATGCAGAGCAAAGGGCTATCGATGCAAGAATGAATATATTAGAAATCATGCAAACTATTCAACTATGATTCAGTTTTGTAAAGAATGTTATCAGGAGGTAATTAATGCTCCCTCATGGATAACGCCTCTGGCGCAAAGTGTCACTGCATTAGCTGCTGTAATTGCATTAGTAGTAGCATTAAAAAATCTGAAAGGTTTAAAAAGAAATCATACACTTCAAGCACAAATGAATTTAATTTCTTTGGAGAATGAAATCCGGAAAAACCTCATGAAGTATAAAATCATTTTGGATGAATATTCAAAAGCTGATCTTACGCGAATAGATGGAATCATGACAGAGCGTTTAAATGCATTCGAGCTTTTCGTATCATCAGCAGACAAACTTGCTGCACTTATAATAGCAGACTATGTTAAAATTCAGTTTCCTGAAAGAGATTGGCAGAATGAGTACAGGGATTTTTTCAATCGAGTTAAAAGGTATCATACAAGCGAAGACACAATCATTCCGGAGAAAGATAAAATGATGATAAATGTTGATTTGTTATTAACTAAATGGGGAGTGTGATTAAATCATTATTATGGATGTTTTAACTACAGATCAGCGCAGGAAGAATATGCAGGCAATCCGTGGGAAAAGAACAAGGATTGAAGAAAAATTGTCAAAAGCTTTGTTTGCACTTGGCTTAAGATACAACCGTAATGATAAAACGATCTTTGGTAAGCCGGATATAGTATTTAAGAGATTAAAGATTGCTATCTTTTGCGACAGTGAGTACTTTCATGGTAAGGATTGGGAAAAGGAGAAACACCGGATTAAAACCAATACTGAATTTTGGCATAAGAAGATAGAAGAGAATATGTTACGAGATCAGCAGGTTACTGCTGAACTGTTGAAAAATAATTGGAAAGTTTTACGCTTCTGGGGCAAAGAAATCGAAAAGAATATCGACTTTTGCATCGGGAAAATAATCAAGGCAATTGAGGAGCGTAAACATGGTCAATTACACTGAATTACGAAATAAATACCGCATCGTGGTTGATAAAACCACAGATACTCAACTGGCCTGCCTTACCCATTATCTTCAAAATCAGAAAAACGGAGTATCTCAATTTTACCGTGAGCCGGCGATCGAATACTATAAAAACCTTGATCTGGTTGAAGATATTGATTTGTTTTCAGAGTATTGCCCTATATTTTGGGATATCCCTTTTCCTTCTCCTGTAAAACCTAAGTTTAAATTTATTGATTTATTTGCCGGAATAGGAGGAATCAGACTTGCTTATCAAACCCTTGGTGGTAAAAGTGTTTTTACTTCCGAAATAGATCATTTTGCGAAGAAGACTTACGAAGCAAATTTCGGGGAAGTGCCCTTTGGAGATATAACCAAAATAGACGAACGTAATATTCCTGACCATGATTTGTTATTGGCAGGATTTCCCTGTCAGCCATTTTCGATTGCAGGTGTTTCAAAGAAAAACAGCCTGGGAAGGGATCATGGTTTTCTGGACCTGACTCAGGGAACCTTGTTTTTTGATGTTGCCCGGATAATAGAAGCAAAGAGACCACGAGCCTTTATGCTTGAGAATGTAAAGAATTTGAGATCGCATGACAGCGGTAGGACATTTTTGGTAATTGAGAATACACTGAGAGAATTGGGTTATTCGGTCTATGCTAAAATTTTGGATGGCCAGCATTTTGTTCCCCAACACAGAGAAAGAATCATTATCGTTGGATTTGACAGGGACGAATTTAACGGTGAAGAAAATTTCGAATTCCCTAAACTTAATAAATCAGCCAAAAGTTTTAAAGATATTCTTGAGCCTCATCCAGATGCTAAATACAGCCTCACAAATCATTTGTGGCAATATCTTCAGGACTATGCTAAAAAGCATAAGGCCAAGGGTAATGGTTTTGGATTTGGACTCACTGATCTTAACGGTATTTCACGCACTCTTAGTGCAAGATATTATAAGGATGGTTCGGAAATCCTTATTCCTCAAATTGGGATGAATCCACGACGTCTTACTCCGAGAGAATGTGCCAGACTTCAGGGCTTTCCTGATAAGTTTGTTATTCCCGTTTCAGATACAAGTGCCTATAAACAATTTGGCAATTCAGTTGTGGTTCCCTTAATTCAGTCTGTCGGTAAGAAGATTGTGAAAATACTGGTCAATGAGTGAAATAGTGACTTTCGCGATAGAAAGTGTATTACGGAGTAAGACTTCATTCTGTAAATTCATCTCCGCCAATGATGCTGGTAAAACCGGTGGACATCAGGAAGGATTCTATATTCCAAAAAATTCAATCCCTTTAATGTTTGATTCCCCGCGTCCCAAAGGGATAAATGATGAAAAATTCATTACTATTAGTTGGCAGAAGAAATTTGAAACCCACAGCAGGTTTATTTATTATGGTCAGGGAACAAGGAATGAATATCGCCTTACAAGGTTTGGTAAGGGGTTTCCTTATCTTACCGATGAACATGTCGGCGATCTTTTTATTTTATGTCATATCGGAGAGGATTATTATGAGGGGTTTATTTTAGAGTCCGATGATGATATCGAAGAATTTTTCACTGCATTTAATATTTCTTCGGGCGATACAAACCGTCTGATTGATAAAAGCAATGTTGTCACAGCGCCCGACAAAATCCTCCTTTGTTTTAAGAATTATTTAAGAACCCTTAAGACAGAGTTCCCGGTAACTTTCGAATTGGCTCTGAATGCAAGATTTTGTTACAACAGTTCATTCGGAATCTCAGACCAGGTAATAATAAACCACCCTGATGAGACATTACTGAATTGGCTCAATGCAGAATTTGATCTGTTTAAGACCATTGAAAATGACCGTTATTCTTCACGCATTCAGACTCCGTTTAAGACAGTAGAAGAACTGATTGAATGTGCCAATACAATTTTGAACAGACGTAAAAGCAGGGCCGGGAAATCTCTGGAGCATCATCTGACGGAAATTTTTTCCAAATCAGAATTAAAATTTGATGCTCAGGTTGTGACGGAAGAAAACAAGCGTCCTGACTTTATTTTTCCTGGTGCCGGTTACTATCGTGATACATCTTATGATCCCGGACGATTGGTTTTCCTTGCCGCAAAAACCACATGCAAGGACAGATGGCGTCAGGTATTAAATGAAGCTGACAGAATTCCAGAAAAGCACCTTTTTACATTGCAACAGGGAATTTCAACAAATCAGTTAACGGAAATGTATAATTACAATGTCAAGCTGGTAGTCCCAAAGCCGTATGTTACTTGTTTCCCTTTACCATTTCAGGACCGTATACTTACCTTAGAGGCTTTTCTCACTTACGTTAAAGGAAAGCAGGGCGTACTCCCTGTTTAATGCCCCAAATTGCCCCACTTGATTATCAGATGATTGCACAGTGCTGAAGTAAACCTCTCTTTTCAACCCCCGGATTTTTTTCACCTTTGACGGCTGGCAATTTCCTATCGTCATTTGACAAACCTGTTATCATTCAATCGCCGGGTCATTTTTCTTATTCAGGATCCCTTCTTCTGATTTATGATCGTTGACAAGCACAATTTTCTTTGACCATATTTCTTCAACCTCCTGTTTTTCTTTTCCCGGATTTGTTTTGCAAAGATTCACGTCTTTGTTTCCCGGTCAATTCATCTGCTAAGCTAAAATCCCCTTCCTGGGTACAGTTCTACTCATTCAAGGATTTTCCCGGCATATCCTGCAAGTATTCGGTATTCCAGTTCCTCCTTGAGTGCCCCTCCAGGGTCTTATTTACACTTGCATATAAATTAACCTCTAAAACTCAAAGCCATGAAAAAATTTGTAAAAAACTACATCGGAAAAGCAAAAAAAGTCGAAGGTCTTGAAATCATAAAGATCAATCTGAAAATCGCAGACCTTGTAAAATTCGCCCACAAATACAACGACGAAGATTACATCTCTCTGGAAGTCGCAAAATTGCAGAACCCCGACAATTTCGGCCATGATTACACGGTTTACGTCAACCGCCTCGAAGAAGAACAGGTCACTGAACCTGCCCCGGCTCCGAAAAAGCAGACCAAAAAATCCAAAGCTGCAAAGCAGGAAACCTCCGAAGTGCCCTTCTAATAGGGTACTTTTCCCTCAAGAGAGCTGGTCTTCGGATCGGCTCTTTTTTTTTGTGCTTACGACCGCACCTCGCTTTTTTCTTTGATACCAGGACAAATTAAAAAGCTTGGCAAAAAAGAAATCCACTCCCGGGGAAACTTTTAGAAAAAGTAACCAAAAGCCTGGGACTGTTTTCTTAATTCCTGTCAAAGTTAAACTCGCCAAAATCTCATGAGTCAATTACGACCTCCTTTTGGCACTGTCGCCCTTTGGGTTCTTTCATCCCGCCCAGGCGGGAATGACCCTAATACTTGACACAGAATTTTGCGCTTCGTTTGGTTTACCCGCCAAAAATTATTCAAACGGCGGGCCAGATGCCATAACAAGTCGCCAGGGCAAGCGCAGAACCTATGAACAATACTCAGATTTATGCAGTCATCACTGAAAAGATCATTGCCAACCTTGAAACAGCCGAGAGCTGGAAAAAGCTCTGGCAGATCCCTTCACCGGTCAGCCTGAATGGTCATTATTACCGGGGGATCAACCGGCTGATCCTTTCATCTGATCCTTTCAAGAGCCGGGTCTATGGAACATTCCAGCAGATCAGGGCCAACGGTGGCAAGGTCCTCAAAGGCGAAAAAGCCACAGTCGTTGTTTTCTGGAAAATGTCCGTCAACAAGGATGAAGCGACCCAGGAAACAAAGAGGATGTTTCTGCTCAGGTATTTCCATATTTTCAATACCGAGCAGGCCGACTTCGACCAACAGGGCCTTGACAAGATCGCCCAGCTTCAAAACCTGGTTGAAGAAAGGCACAACGAGAGCCATCTCGATGCCGAGCAGATCATCACGGGTTATCATAACAAACCGGATATTCATTTCTCGGACAAAGACGACCGTGCCTATTATTCACCGATGGCCGACTTGATCTCGGTCCCTCAGATGAAGTACTTTGCCAACCCATCCGAATTTTTTCGTACGATCTATCATGAGCTCGGTCATTCTACAGGACACCCGAAAAGGCTGAACCGGTTCGATGGAGTCTCCAACCGTTTCGGGGATGAACCTTATTCCAAGGAGGAACTTGTCGCCGAACTCTGCTCATCTTACCTGGCAGAGATAGCTCACCTGGAACTGAATATCAGAAACTCTGCCGCTTATATCTCAGGTTGGGCATCAAAGCTCAGGGATAACCAGAAATGGATCCTTTGGGCTGCATCCAGAGCAGAGAAAGCCGCTGATCATATCCTGGGAATAGATTCCGAGGAACCTATTCCGGCTGACTCTTCAGAAGTTGAAATCCTTGAGCCTGCAATGGCTGAATAATCAATCTTTTTTCTAACCGGCGTGCCAGATGCCAAAGTAAGTCCGCAGGGCAGCGGCAAATTCTCATGTCACATACTCATTATTCTGGTGATCCAAGGCAGATCACAGCCCGTTTCCCATCGACCTGCCATACCTGCGGCAAGCCGATCAAAAAAGGTGAAACCATTATCTACTGGCCAAACGGCAAAAAAGCCGGCCATTACGACTGCGATATCCAGGATTACCGCCAGTCAATAGCATCCTTTGAAGACGAAGACCGATATAATAATGTTTATCACTGATTCACCGGGAGAGCCTCTTTTATGAAGGTTCTCCCTTTTTTATTGCTTTTTTTCTTTGAAAGTTAGGGACAAAGAAAAACCGCCGGGAAAAAAGAAATCCATGTTCGGGGAAACTTTTTGTAAAAAAGTAACCAAAAACCCCACCCACAGTTACTCAAAATTTGTCGCAAAGGTAAACTCATGAAAATGTCGTGTCACTAAATGCGACTGATCATCTTCCTGGATTCGGGAAATTGATCGTCGCCCGTTGGGTTCATTCATTCCGTTGCACGGAAGTGACCTGAACATTTGTTACAGAATTTTCATTCCGTTTATTGTCAGGGGCATAAATTTTTTTTAACCCTGGCGAGCCAGATGCCAAAATAAGTCCGCAGGGCAGCGGCGATCTGAAATGACAAAATTAACGAACACCGCACTGAAACCGGGCAACGGAAAACCCTCTGCCGAAGAGATGACCATTGTTAAGACGATCCTCAATCCCGCAGAAAACAAGACCGAGGAGAAAAAATCGGTTCTGTCGATTGAACCCGAAAAGCCAGTTATTCCCGCTCCCGAGCCAAAGAAGGAAATGACCATGATGGAGAAGATCCTCAAGATCGAAAACCTCCAGCTCGTCATCGAAAAGAGGGCCAAGCTTGTGCAGACCCGCTCCGAACTGGATCGCTTCCAGATTTCCTCAAATGACTTCAACTGCTCAATGCGGCTGAACGATTCAGACGGAAATGTCTTCACCACCAGCTTCACACCAGGCATCAAGAAAGTCATCGAATTCCTGAAGACCTCATTTGATGCAAGCATCACTGAAGCTGAAAACAAGATCACCTTCTGAATCTTTTCCTTGCGTCAAGATTCCGGCGTTCCGGCTCAGGCCGGAACGCTTTTTTTATGGTCGTAAAGCCGGGGATAAAATAGTGTCCTTTATTCTTCATTGCTGCGGTCGTAGTATTGCTGTCATGAATTCAGAATTTATCCGGCTGTGGGATGTTTTAGAGATCATGGACTCCGTGGATGCTCATGGAAAACCTGTCCGGTTCCAGGTGAAATATGTCACTGCAAACCGGACAACAAAAGAGGGTGGCGAGATCATCGAGCTAAAGGATGCCTGTAAATGCTCTGTAAAAACGAGAAAGGGAGAAGAAATCTTTCCCGACAAGAAGCACCTCCATGCAATTGAGAGAGTATCAAAGGATCCCCGGCACTGGACCAATTCGACCAGGAACATTCTTTTGCCAAACGGACAAAAGCGAAAACTCCACATCCGGCTGATCATCGAATTCAATCACAAAAGAGTCTGCTACTGATGAAACAAAAGATCGTATATGAACACGATGTAGCTTTCCTTCCGGGAGCAAAAGCAGTCGCCACTTCCTTTAAGAAGAACCAGGATGCGGCTGTTGAGCAGGTAGTAATCCCGAAAGAATTCTCTTCTTCAGCTTGGTCTCCATGGGGTGATGACAATTTGTTTCCTCAGAACGTCCTCAAAGACCTTGAAAAGAATTCCATTGCCCTTCGTGCACTGGAAAAACGCAAGACAGTCCATTATGGCCGGGGGATAATGGCCTACCGGGATAAAGGAAAAGACGACCTTGGAGCGCCGATCCGGGAACCGGTCACTGATCCGGAGGTCGTTGATTTTCTTCGCATCAACCGCCTGAACTTCCAATGGATCGATCTGATCGGCAGCCTGGAAATCTTTGCAAACGGATGGGTCGAGTTCATCCTGAACAAAGGGCAGGACAGGATCAACCGGGTCTTCGTCAAAGATCCTGCCTATTGCCGGAACGGAAAGATGGATGCAGATCATCCGACCCGGATTCCGTTCCTCTATTATTCTGCCCAATGGGATTTCACACCATCGGAAAACGATGGCTCACTGGTCAAAATCCCGATGTTCGATCCTGCCAGGTACGACGGTCGCCATTATCAGGAGCCGCAATTTGCTTATCCTGTCTTTTACCGTTCGTTCAATAAATCCTATTACCATCTGTCGGTCTGGAACGGAATCCGGGAAAGCGGCTGGCTCAATATCGCCAACAAAGTACCGAGACTCAAGCAGGCGATCATGAAAAACCAGATGACCATCAAGTATCATATCGAGATACCCGATGATTATTTCATGAACCGGTATCCTTCGCCTGACTATACCCGGGAACAAAGAGAATCTGCAAGAACAAGAATTCTCGAGGAAATGAATGATTTCCTGTCGGATGTCGAAAACTCTGGAAAGGCATTTCTCACTTTTACCTTCTTCAATAAGTTCAAAAGTGAGTACCTGTCGGGGTGGAAGATCAATGTGATCGACAACAAGCTCAAGGATGATGCTTATCTGCCCGATTCACAGGCTGCAAATTCGGAAATTCTTTTTGCAATTGGTGTCGATCCCTGCCTGGTTGGTTCCGGGATCCCCGGGGGAAGCCTTGGAGCCGGCAGTGGATCGGATAAACGTGAAGCCTTCTGGCAGCTTAATGCCGAAATGGGCATTTACCGTCAGATCAGCCTTGAACCACTTTATTTCATCAGGGATTTCAACAAGTGGTCGCCGGATATAGATTTCGATTACGTGGCTGTTGATACATCCCAGACCATGCAGGACCATCCGACAAAAATTGACAAACGAATAGACAAGAACATCGCATGATAAGGCTGATTGATAATCTTTCACAGGTTCTGGCTGCTGCTTCCATAAACGTAAGCAACACGATCGAAAACTGGTTCCCGTACATCGGGGAAGCTCAGGAGACATTCATAAAGCCGGTTCTGGGCGATCCTCTTTACCGACAGCTTTTGGAAACAGCCAACCCGATAGTTCTCGGACCGGAGCAAAAACCTGTGGACACTCGCATGGTCGATCTTCTTGAAATGATCCGAAAACCGCTGGCGCTTTATGCCTTGTGGCTCGGTGCTGATGAATTCGGTGTGAGCGTCTCATCGCAGGGTATTCAGGTCGTAGAAACGCCTACTCATAAAACCGCCCCCCAGTATCGGGTGCAGAACCTGAAAGAGAACTGGATAAGACGTGCCAACACAGCGCTGGACCTTGTTCTTAAATTCCTTGATGAACACAGGGAGGATTACCCGACCTACATCTGCCAGGATGCTGACCTGTTCATCCGGAACACCCTGGAGTTCAACAGTGAGGTGGATATACGCGAGAGCAGACGGGTTTTCGTAGCCCTCAAACCTGTCATCCGCTCTGTGGAAAAAAAGTATATACGACCTGCACTTTCTGCGGAATTGTTTAATGAGCTGAAGCAAGTTCTGCAATCAAACGCCGAAATGTCCAAAGAACAAAAGGCGCTGATGGATCTGATCCGTCCTGCACTGGCTCATCTTACCATTTCCCGGGCGCTCATGGAAATCTCGATTGACGTTCTTGATTGGGGCATTTTCGATACTGCCGGCAACACATTTGCAAACGTCTCTTCCAAACAGGCCTCCAATAAAGACAGGATTTCCATAATGGCCGAAGCCAATCAGAGGGATGGGGAAGCAGAACTGAAAGCCCTGCAGCAGTTCCTGGATGAAACCGCAAGCGAAACGGTTTACCCGCTGTACTTTCATTCTTCAAGGTATGCCGGTAAAGCCAATGCGGAAAAACGGATCGAATTTTTCAATAAACCCGACAACTCATTTTTCCTTGCATGAAACCACTAGACCTGATTCTCCAGGATGTTTTCGATGTGATCAAGATCATCGCAATTCCCCTGATCGGCTTTTTCCTGTATCAATTCTATAACGGTGTCACTTCCCTGAAGAAATCTGTCGATAAGCTGATCATCCAGATGCAGTGCCGTGAAACCTATTGCATTGAAAAGCACAAGGAGATCGGAGATCATTTGTGCCGGCATGACTCCGGGATCGAGGAAATGAAGGTAACCTTGGGTGATCATGGTGAAAGGATCTCCAAGGTGGAAGGACAACTCTCAAAATAACAGATATGAAAGAACGGATTTTTAAAAACTGGAAAACCACCCTAACCGGCATCCTGATGCTCGGTATAGGCTTGGTACTGGTCGGAATCGGCAAAGCCACCCTGACGGAATACGTGATATTTGCTCCGGTATGCTTTGCGCTCATTTTTGTCAAAGACCCTTCATTCAAGCAGTGATATGGCAAAGATAGAACTGTTTGCCCCCAAGATCCTTGCCTATGAAGGCGGGTTTGTCGATGATCCCACAGACGGGGGAGGAGCAACGAACATGGGTGTTACTCTGGCCACTTGGAAGAAGGTTGGTTATGACAAGGATGGAGACGGGGATATCGACGCTGCTGACATCCGGCTGCTTTCAAAGGAAGATGCAATCGCTGTCCTGAAGCTCAGTTACTGGAACCGCTGGAAAGCGGACCAGATCAACAATCAGAGCATTGCTGAAATCCTGGTGGATTGGCTGTGGGGCAGCGGCAAATGGGGAATTGTCATTCCACAGCGATTGCTCAAAGTGCCTGAGGATGGCATCGTCGGGCCTTCAACCCTTTATGCCGTGAATTCCTCTAACCAGCGAGGACTTCACGCCATAATATTCCAGGCCAGGGTATCTTTCATCCGGGACCTTGTCAATAACCATCCGGAACAAAACAAGTTCTTCAACGGATGGATGAATCGTTTGAACAAATTCAAATTCGTCGCATGATAAAACCGGGTTTTCTGATCCTGCTCCTGATTGTTTCATTGACCGGGTGCATTTCTGAGCAAAGATGCCAGAAACTGTATCCACCTGCTGAAAGAACCGAAACGGTCATTCAGCATGATACCGTCACCAGTGTGAAAGATTCCCTGATCCCGCTTCCTGCCGATAGCGGTTTGATCCGGGCGTTACTTGAATGCAGGGAAGGAAAAGTTGTTATCCGGCAGATCGAAGAGATCAGGCCCGGGAAGAAAGTCGTTCCTTTTATCGATCTCAAAAACAATGTTCTCACTACCGGGGCAAAAATCGACAGCAGTTCAATCTATTTTACCTGGAAGGAAACCCATATCCGGGAGTCAAAGGTTCAGTTGAAAGTCATCGAAAAACCAGTCTATAAAGTGACCGGCTTCCAGAACTTCCTGATATGGTCGGGGAAAATATTCTGGGTGATCCTGCTGATGGTGATTGGAGTTGCATTGATCCGTGCATTCATCAAAAAGAAGCTTCCGATATGAACCTTGTCGAAATTGACAATATCCAGCGAACACTTCCCTCTGAATGGAACGATCTTTCCCGAAAGCAGCTTCTTTATGTTTCAAGGCTCTTCAGCGAACAGCTCACTATAGTTGATTTCAGGGTAAAAGCTCTTTTTGAATTTCTTTCAATCAAAAGAAAGACCTTCAAACGGATTGCTCCGGAAGATGCCTTTACCTTGTGTGAAAGCCTTGATTTTCTGAATAAAGAAGTAAACCTGACCAGGAATCTAATTCCAGTAATCAAAGCCAGCTTGAGAAAGTACTATGGTCCTGCCGATGCAATGGTTTACTGCACCTTCGGAGAGTTCACCCTGGCATGCTCTGCCCTGGATGAGTTTCAAAAGACAGGACAGGAGAAGTACTTGGTTGAACTGGTTTCTATTCTTTATCGCCCAAAGAAAGTCTTCTGGTCCCTCCGGAAGTATTTTACCGATAACCAGGATTCCCGGTCGAGGTTCATGAACAGGGCTTTGAAGAAAAGAACCAGGAAAATTGCAATGGTTGATCACTGCGTCAAGTACTCAGTATACCTGTTCTTTAACGGTGTTCTGAACTCATTGCCATCCCTGTATCCTTTCGTTTACAGGCACAAGGATGAAACCGGAGACCAGGATAACGGCTGGGCATCACTGATCATCTCCCTTGCCGATGGAAAGACTGATGATAAAAGCCTGGAAACGATTATGAATTCAAACCTTTACAATGTTTTCATCGGGCTGAACAAGAAGGCTAAAGAGTATCATGAATACATGAGCAAAATAGAATCCTATGAACGACATTAACAGCTATGTAGAGTATGTCCGTACCCTTGCCCGGGAACACAAGGAGATCAATGACTTTTACATGATGGACATCAATGAGCCTCTGGATGCACTCAGGTCAACTATCAAATACCCTGCCCTGATCCTGACAAGTCTTTCCGGAAACTTTGAAGCTTCGAACCTGGATAATATCCTGGATTCCGTCAACGGAGGCTTCCTGATAATCGGCCATTTGGACCAGATTGATAATTTTTCTGCCGAAATTCAGCTTGTTTCAAAGATGAAGCAGATCGGGACTGAAGTCATTGCCCGGATGCTGCATGATCACCTAAAATGTGAACTACTTGTATTGAAAGCCATTCCGGGGTTCAATGTCAACTCGATTACCTATGAGATTCTAGGGCCGGTTTTTGATAATGATTATGGAGTGATGTTTTCTTTCAAACTTCAGGATTGTCTTGATTTAGGATACGATCCATCAAGGTGGGGAAAATCATAGATTACTCCCTTTTTCAAAATTTTTCCTTCAAGCAAATTTTTAAGAATATTCACTTGGAGATTAGGTTCTTGAAATATTCATTATATTTGAATGGGTAATTTGAATTCTAATCCTTTATAAAAGTTTTTACTAATAGTGTTTTTTTTATAATATTACAGACTGAAACATTGATTATCATAATATTTAGAATTATGAAAAAAATATCTTTATTAATAACAATAGCTCTTTTGATTTTTTTACTCAGTTTGGTTGCGCAGGAAACAGGCTCATTTAATGATTCAAGAGATGGGAAATCTTACAGAACGGTTACAATAGGCACACAGACTTGGATGTCGGAAAACCTTGCTTACAAGACGAATAGCGGATGTTGGGCATACGAAAACAATATTAGTAATGTTCGAAAATATGGTTATTTGTATGATTGGAAAACTGCTCAAAGTGTTTGTCCACCGGGCTGGCATTTGCCAATTGATTCAGAATGGTTAACACTTATGAGTTTTCTAGGCAGTGGAGATATTGCTGGGGGAAAGCTAAAATCCACAATTAGTTGGGAAAGTCCCAATACTGGAGCTACCAATAGTAGTGGTTTTTCTGCTCTACCAAGTGGTGCACGCTTTCCAAACGGCTCATTCGATAACGCAACGGGCTATTGTTATTGGTGGAGAACAAAGGAATACGATACTAATCATGCTTATTTCATACAACTAAGCTATGATCAGGTAAGAGTTAGTGAGAATTATAACGAAAAGAATGCTGCTGTGTCGATTCGTTGTTTAAAGAATTAGGACAAATTGTAATTCTAAGGTTTCAATTAAATTTAGATGATATCCAATAGATTAATATAAAAGTACCATTCTGAATAAATTTTTAAAAGGCAAAACCAAATTCCTAAATTTTAATCGTTTTAAAATATGGAAAACGAAATCACTAAAACTGCAAACTTACTTTTTGCACCATCATGGAAGTTCTGGATTAACAAGAAGAAACTTCTTAGTAAACTTTCAACAGAGTATAGATCAAGAGCTAGATTTTGTATCCCCGATATTGTAAAATTCATAGATGCCAATATTTCTAATGCTTCTTTAGTTGATTTTTCATTGCACGCCATGTCACTAATATGTAGTCCATTATGGGAATTAACATTAGAATTTGAAGAGAGTGCAAAAAAAATAGGATTCCATGAAAGAGAAAAATTAAAATTTTTAAAATCAGATTTCATCACCAGAATAGATAAATTATACCACAATTTAGAAATTTCTGATTCTAATATTGAGAAAGGTGTCGATAAAATTGCGGAATTTTTATCTCCAAAAAACGAAGAACTCGAAAGCGGTGCTTTGCAATACATTGGAGCATTGGGTCCATTTGCTAAAAAATATATCAACAAAATTGAAAAGTATTTAGATCATGATAAATTGTTTTATCAATTACAAGCAAAATATGATCTTGAAAACGTCACTGGTAAGAGTTATAATTTTTTTGATGCATTTTTCAAATACTTAAGTGATTCAAGAATAGATTATAAAATCAAGTTTCATCCATTCAATAGTAAGTATGTAATTGCTGATCAACTTTTAAATTTTTATGGTACATCCCTAAGAAAGCAATTAATTGCAGTTATTGACATTTTAGATAAACCAGTAGATGATTATATAAAAGAAAAGTTAATTAAAGCAATTGCTTATGAATTAATCGAAGAAAACCTTAATGATGAAGAAATTAGGTTATTAGACATATTATATAGATTAAAAGATAATCCAACCTGTTCTGAGTCTGTCGTACTTCCAGTTTTGCTACTAAATCCGAATACGACAATTCCCTATTTGATAAAGAATTTGAATCGAAATATGTACGTTAAAGATTATCAGGAAGGCAATAATGCAGGATGGATTATAGCTGCTCTTACGGAAATAAAAGTCAATGCAAATGAAGCAATTCCAACTATTGAAAAAATTATTAAAAGATTTGAAAGGGACCTAGAAGAGACTAAAGAATCAATAACAGAAAGTGATATAATATTTATAAGTGAAATGACAGGAAGATTAGAGAGCCTAAAAGAATTTCATAGCAATAAGAATAATAAAGAATAATTATTTATATACAATCCTGGAATGTCGTAAGGTCAAAAAAAATATCAATAATATTATGGAGACAAAATACCAACAGTTAATTGAATTATTCATCGATAATAATTATGATGAAATCTTCCAATTTTGCGATATGTCTTTGAAAACCAATCCGGATGATGATATATTGTTAGAATTAAGGTTATTCTCATCATTTTTTACAAATGAATTCCATCTTAATTATCAAATAATTAATGAAAATTTTAAAAAGATGGAAGTTGACCGGTCATTACTTGATGATTTGATGATTGATTACCCAGCACTTGAAAATTCATTATCTTTTAAATTGTTTTACTATTCTGCATTATCGAATTCAAAAAACAAAAATGTAGCTCGATCAGCAAGTGGAGCAATTGATCGACTATGTCATGATTATCCTTACAACTTTGAACCCTTTTTTATACTTGGTTCAATATATATGCAGATGGAATCTGTTTCTGAAAATGATGGTTCTAAGGACTTTTATCATAAAGAAGCTATAAAATTGTTTAATAATGTTTTAAAAATTAAACCGGGCCACATTCCAATGATAGTGCTTTTATGTTCAAGCTATATGAAGAATGATAATGTGAGTGCAGGTCGAACAATCAATCAAGGATTACAAATACATCCAAATAATTCAACGCTAAGATATGTTAAGGCAACAAATCTTATGGCAGGTTATGAGCGTAAAGAAGCAAGAGAAATTTTAATAAAATTAATAGAAGATTACCCAGAATCATATGAGGCTAAAGAATTAGCACCAAAGTCAATCGATGTAATGAAATCACAAGCAAATGCTAAAAAAATTATTTATAAAATAATTGAAATATGCATTCTTGCTATAGGAATTATAATCTTAATTTATTCTTTTTCTTCAATTTTTTCAGAATCATACAAGAATGGTATTCCAAAATATTATAATGACATCAAGGCTATTAATACGGGAGGCGCATTGACAAAATTTATCTTTATGGTTGGAGCAATAATCTCTTTTGGATTATGTCTAATATATTATAGGATATTTAAGACTAGGGTTAAATCAGAGATGCCACTAATTTTTAATTTAGGCCTAGGACTTCCCTTGCTTTTATTATCCATAATTTTACCATTTGCTCTTTTTCAACGCTGGGCATCGGATTTGTCTGTTGGTAATGTAAAAGAAAATTATTTAATTGTAATTAGTGTTGGCGCATTTTTTTCTTTGTTTGGCTATTTGGGTGCGTATTTTTTTATGTTTGAAATTCGTTCGAAAAAAAAACAATCCGATTAGGAACTCAAAAGATATTTGTATGGAAAAAAATCAAATCATTTCGTATGCGATAGCTACGATAATAATGTTGTTGGTACCAGCTATTTTATTTTTTTTATTATGGACATGGGCTAATCAGTTCCCTGAGTTATCACCTGGTATCCGTTTCTTGGTCATTCTTGGCTATTTTACCTTATTGTACGCAATTGCTGGCGGCTTTGAAACATCTTTACAACCAATGCCTAAAGATCGGAGGAATGTATATCTTTTTTTTGGGGCTATTTTTGTCGCTATGGTGTTAATGTTACTTTGGTTTGGTATTCGGAACCTTCTTGAAAGGGTTTTTGATCTTCCAAATACAAGGTTTTTTAATTTTAAAGATTAATTTGACAAACCGGAAATGACTTAAGGATTATATCATGGAGTATTCCATGAAATGGAAGACGTATACGTTAAAAAAATTCAACAGTAAAAGGAGGTATGATTATGCAAATATTGAATTTTTTGCACATTATTCTTATTTTCTTCTTTTTCAATGTAAATGCTTTCTCGCAGAAGAATTCTGAAGAATTATTAAATAAAGCTTGGAATTATTTTGAGAAAGATAAAAAATATGATTCAGCAATTACCATTTTAAAACAAGGCAGGATAACATATCCTAAAGATATAGAAATTATTGCTTTGCTTGGTCAATATTATTTAAGGCTACAACAATATCAAAATGCTTTAGATATTTATAATAAAGGTCTATCAATTGAACCAGGTAATGTAGGTTTTTTACTGTACAAAGCTCAATCATGTTACTATTTAAAAATGTTTCTGGAAACCGAGAAATGTATTAGTAAAGCAAAACAACTTGAACCTAATAATGAGGCTATTTATTCAAATTCATCAGTTTTACACTTTTGGATGGGGAAATATGAGATTGTTACTCAAGAAATTTTAAAATTCAAACAATTTGGAAATGGTGATAAAGAAATACTTGTTTTTGGATTAATGGCAGAAGCACTTTTGCGCCAATTGAATAAAGTTAATTTGCCCCCAAGTGATTGGATTCCCAAATATGATCCATTACCAGATCTGACTGTAATGACATATCCTTCCACTCCATGGTTGGAGCAATTATGTAATGGTAGTATTGACTCCCCTGAAGATGTATTGGGAAAGAATAATAATGAATCTACGTCAGGAAAAAGATTTAAATTTAAAGGCACAAAAGAGAACCCTTTCAAATTCGCACGTGGATTTTTTATCTGGGATGCTGAAGTTATTTATGATAATCATTATGGGATTCTATTATCCAATGGATCAAAAATAAAATTTATTACAGTTATTAATAATGTCGAAGTAACAAAATATGGTACTGTAAACAACTGGTCATTTGTTTGGGATTAAAATTGAAATCTGTTGGTTTTAAAAAAGTTAATCTAAATAATTTATACCTGCCAAATATAAATTAAAAGAATTTTCAATTGGGACGCTCAAATGCCATACCAACATTAATCAAATCAAAGGAGGATTTACAAATGAACGAAATAATCTCAAAACAAAAATTTGCCCTATCATATATTTGGGCACTTCCAGCATGTTTTATCATTAGCTCTGCGGGAATATTCATGATCTTGTTTGAAAAGTCAAAAGGCGATACACTCATTAATCTTATTCAGATTGGTGCGTTTATTTTAAATATGTTTTTGGTTTTTGGTTTTATAATCACAGAAGCAGAAAAATTAAAACGTACAGGAAGGTTTAAAAATTCCTTCCTTACTATTTTCCTATCAAATATTTCTGGGATTATCTTATGTTGTTTATTCTCATTAATTGTACACTTATGGGTACATGGACTAACTTCATTTGATGGGCAAATTCTTTCTAATATGACTTTTGAAGGGTTGCGCGACTCTATTATTAGGATAGGTATGGTAATTGCAGCTAGCTGCATAGGGGTTTTCGGATATATTTTGCCATCATATCTTATCGCAAAAAAACATCCTGAAGATGTTGATAAATCAAATTTCCCTCAAGTAATATCCGAATCACTGGCAAATGTACAAAACGAATTGATTGAAGTTCGGTGGCAAGCAATTCGTGATCTGGGTTATGTTGGAAAAGGATCAAGAGATGCTATTGAAGCATTGAAGAAAAGCCTTACAGACAAGGAAAGTAGAATACGGTATATTAGTGCATGGAGTGTTCGACGTATTGGTTCAGAAGCTATTATTACAGTCCCAGAACTCGTTTCAATGCTCGAAAATGAGAAAGATGAACGCTCCAAATCCTTTCTAGAAAAAACTTTAAAAATTATTTCTGGAGAAAATTTCGGTAAAGATGTTCCAAAATGGCGTGATTGGATTGCCGTTAAAGGATTGAATTAAAATCTCATGATTTTGAATGAACCTAATAATTTGATCACACACTCAATTATAATCATAAAAATATTTAGGAGGGATTAACATGGATATTGGAACTATTGGTGGCATATTGGGGTTTAGTGTTGCTGTATATGGCATTTACAAGGGAATATCAAGTTCTTTTAGCAGAAAAGGAGAAAAACATAGAAATGAGTACTCGCTAATTAATTCGTATTCAGAGTTACGAGAAAAATCCAATGGAAGATATATAATATTGGTATTTGATCGAGTGAGAAATGCTTTCCCATCAGTTCGAAAAAGGTTTGAAAATGACATTTTACTTAAAATCCTTGAGTCTAATAAAGAATTTAATTTCCCGGTTTGTTGGTCAAACGTGGCTGAAAATGATCTGGGGCCATGGCTTGATAAAAAGATTTATGGAATTAAAGGATGTTTATTAATAAAAAATGGTACCATTGAATCAAGTTTTTTTAAACACAATTATTTTGTCTCTGGAAAAACAATTGTTACAGAGATAGAACTTTTATTTAATAAAATAAGGTTTTTCGCCACGATGCGAACATGAATTTCTTCTGTAAAATCTACAAGACTTCTTATTGCGTTTGCCACAGCGATATTATATTCGGTAAGAAATAACAAGGCGGTTGTCTCAAAAAGTCATTTAACGTAATTGTAAATCAGACTCCATAATAATCTTGAAGGTATTTACTTTGACTGAAAAGAACCAGAATTTGAAATAATTAAATCAAATGTTATGGAAAAAATAAAAGTCGAATATAGTGATTATGTGAAAAAGGCTAACAATATTCTTATGAGAAATTTGACAATCTCATGGTTATCGTTTATTGGGTTGTTAATTACAACAATTGTTTTATTTTTTAATGATTCTAGTTTGACTCTATATTTTGGCATTGCTACAGTTGTTGTGTTAGTTGTGGCAATAGTAATTGGGACTAGAAAAAATGTTAAAGTAAAAAATGAAGTAAAAGAAATAACGCAAAAGACATTAAATGATTTAGGATTTAATGGTGCCCGTCGACTTGGCATGTTTTATAAAAAGAGCAACAAACTTTTAACCTTGGGTGATGATTTAGATTATTTAGAAGCAACTGTATACGATTTTGATGATTTTAAATCAATAAATATTTATACTAAGCCAGAGGATTTAACAAAATATTTTGACAATGAGCCTGGTATATCTAAATATGTGTTAGGTGGAGCACTAACAGGTGGTATCGCTGGAGCTTTAGTTGGTGGTGTTATTGCAAGTACGATAGATGACATAAAAGGTGAAAAGGAAGTATCTTTTACAATTGGTATTCTATATCAATTGAAAAACGGTGAAAATATTAAAGATAGTGTTTTTAGAGGAGTAGAAGTGGTATCTAAATTAAAGAGTAGAATTAGGAGAGAAACATCAGAGTGTGTTAGATTTATTGAGGATATCCAGATTTAAAATACCTAACATAGAAACAAGTGATCTCTTTAAAGACATTTTTTGTCTTTTCTGTTGAGTAGACACATCGATTGTTTCTTCTTTTTCCTATTAATTAATGTCCTTTCAATTTATTTGCATTGAGCATTTCTTTGCTCAATGCAAAACTCCCAAACCAAACTTTCCGAACGTGAAATAGCCGAAGCCTGGGCTAAGATCACAATAATCAAATGGAAGAAGAAACTCGCTTCCAATAAGATCGGCGATACCGGTTCTCTTCTTAAAAGTTTCAAATACAATGTTCTTGCTTCGGCACAGGGAAATGTGCTGAGAATCACTCTGCTTTTCGAGTATTACGGTCGCTTTGTCGATATGGGAGTCGGCAAAGGCGTAAAGATCGGCGATGTGAAAGAATCTGCCGCTTCACGCAAGCTTTCTGGCAAAATGCTCGGAAACCGCCGGCGACCGAAAAAATGGTACTCAAAAACATTTCATGCTGAAGTCATGAAGCTGAGTGAAATCTTCGCCAAGGAATATGGTCACCGGGGAGTAGTGGCAATTACCGAGAACCTGTCTGATAAATCCATCCAGAATGGCTAAAAACGAAACATCCACCGCCACCGTCATTTTCAACGGTGATAAGGCCAATGCCACCCTAAAGCAGTTGGAGGCCGAAGCCAGGAAACTCAATGCTGAACTCCGGCAATTGAATGTCAATTCAAAGGAATTCGGAGATAAAGAGAAGGAGTTTCAAAGGATAAACGGCAGGGTTAGGGAAATCCGGGGAGAGATCAACCAGACCGGAGGGGCTTTTTCAAAGCTGGCCGACCAGGCCAACAAGTACCAACAACTCCTTCAGATGATCACCGTCGGACTGATCGGGTTTGGCGCTTCACTGGTCGGCCTGATCAAGGGCAATGCGAAACTTGAAGATTCGCTGGCTGATATTCGGAAAACCACCAAACTGACGGTCGATGAAGTAAAAAAGCTGAATACAGAACTGGGCAAGATTGACACCCGAACTTCCCGGAGCGACCTTCGGGAAATGGCAGTAGTCGCCGGTCAACTGGGTATTGCACAGAAAGATATTCTTCCGTTTGTAGATTCCATCGACAAGCTCAATGTCGCTCTTGGCGCTGAAATCCAGGGAGGGGCAAACGAAGTGGCAACCCAGATGGGAACCCTCCGAAATGTTCTTACAGACATGAAAACTTCGGCGGTTTCCGACGATATGCTCCGTTTGGGCAATGCAATCAATGTGCTGGGCGCAGACGGGTTTGCCACAGCGCCGGTACTGGTCGATCTTTCAAACAGGATCGGCGGGGTTGGAATGTCGCTCGGGTTATCTTCTGCTGAAGTGATGGGGATTTCTGCCACACTCCAGGAGCTTGCAGTTTCCACCGAACGGGGTGGAACGGCAATGACAAAGATTCTGATGAAGATGACCTACAACACCGCCGATTTTGCGAAGGTGGCCGGGATCCCGTTGCAGGAATTCACCACCCTGGTAAACACCGATCTCTATGGCGCTTTCGTGAAAGTTGTTGAAGGATCGAAACGTGGCGGTGAAGGAGCAACAATATTGGGCAAGCTCATCCGGGAACTGGAGATTTCAGGCGCAGGTGCGTCTGAAGTCTTTGCAAAACTCGGGAATAATACCGAAATGCTCCAGCAGAAAGTTGACCTGGCCGGTAAGTCTTTACAGGGTACCGATGAAATCCTCAGACAGTTCAATGATAAGAACACAACCCTTGGAGCTACCCTGGATAAATTGGGGAAAGAGTTTTACCGGCTGATCACCTTGCCAGGTGTTACGGAGTTCCTAAAATCCATGGTCGGATCGGTGGTCAATCTTGTGGCATGGTTCAAAGCATTGCCTGAGTGGATAGACAAGTACCGGATTCAACTGATCGCTGTCACCGGCGCCATCGGTATTTACATTGCAGCACAGACAAGATCGATCCAGGTTGCGATCCTGAACAACCTGACGTTAAAAGAAGGAATTCTTCTGAAAATGAAGGATGCAGTGGTTCTGGAATACCTGGTCATCAAAGAACAGTTGCTTGCCATCTGGAAAACCAATGGCACGGTTGCAACCAAACTGGCTACAACCGCACAATGGCTGTGGAATGCAGCCATGGCCGCTAACCCGATCGGTCTTGTCATTGCAGGTATCACCGCCCTTGTCGCTGCTGTAAAGACCTACGAAACGTACAACAGCCAGGCCATTGCCCTGGAAAAGTTAAAAGCTTCGACCACTGTTCTTCTGGTCGATGCCAATAAAAGACTTGAAGATGCCTATGAAAAGGTTGCAGGTACCGTCAGGAACCTGAACCTGCTTTCGGTCCAGGAGAAAAAGGATCTCCAGGAAAAGATCGACCTGACCATCAAGCAGGCAGAAGCGGAACTGGTATTGTTGCAGGCAAAACAAAAGTCGATCGGCGAAGCTGCAGCAAAACCAACAATTTTGCAAAGGGTCTGGAACACGGTAAAAGGTGCCGGCAGCCCGGGTGGTGCAGCAATTGCAGTGGCCGGCAATGCCATCGATGCTGAAGAGAACCGTGCTGAAGCCACCAAACCCTATGATGAAGGGATTAAAAAGCTCCAGGATAAAATCTCGCAGTTCAAGGATGCAAAACAATCCCTGAGCGATGTCCTCAATGCGGAAAGCATCGGAGATAAAATCGTCGGGGAATCGCTCGACAACCTGGAAGCAAAACTGTCCAAATACCAGATCGCCCTGAAAGCTTCGGTTGCCGGTTCAGAAGATTTTATCCGTGTCCAGGGTAAGATCAAGGAACTGAACAAGAAAATCCAATCGTTCGACCGTTCAGATCCGGCGTCCGGAACACCCGGCGATGCTGAATCCAGCGCAAAGAAACAGGCTGATTATCTTATTGACATCAAAAAACAACTGGCACAGGCCAGGGCTGCTGTCACCGAAGGCGAAATGGAACGGGAACTGGCCATAGAAGAAGAGAAACTGGCTGAACGCCTTGAAAAAATAAAAGGTAATTCAGCCGATGAGATCGAGCTACGCAGGCTCCTGACCGACCAGCTCATCCAAAAGCAGGATGAGATTCGTGACAAATACGCTGAAAAGGAACTCCAGAACCAGTACAGGATAGATAAGGAACTGTCTGAGGCAAAAATGGAAGCCCTGGACAAGAATTCCGATGAATACCTGCAGGCAGTCCTGGGTTCTCTTCAGCGGGAAATGGAATACACCCTGTCGGTCACAAAGGCAACCGAACAGCAGAAACAGACCATCAAATCCACTTATGCACAGAAGGCCACGAATGTAGTGGCAAAGCATAAGGATAATGAGGATCAGGAGCTTTTCAATTACCAGGAGCAGCTTAAAACCCTGCGCCTTAAATCCGATATCGACCTGGCAGAAAAACAGGTCAAGATCCGGTTGGAAGTTGATGCAAAGTACTGCAAGATCCTTGAAGACAATATCAAGGATGAAGCCCGGACAGCCGAGATCAAAAAGCAAATGGCTGAAGAGGTCGCTGCCAGGCAGATTCAACTTTCCAAAGAGACCGCCCTGAGGGTAGCTGACGATGCGATCTCACTTGCAAAAGGGGCAGTCGATGGGCTGGCCCAGATCTTCGCCATGCAGACCGATGCTGAAAACCAGCAACTCCGCCAGGATGAACAGGCCAACGATAAAAAGAAAGCAAATCTTCAGGCTCAGTTAGATGCCAAGCTGATCTCAAAAGCACAATACGATGCACAGGTGGGCAAAATGGATAAAGACCTGGAGAAGAAGCGCAAGAAGCTGGAGCATGATCAGGCCGTGAGGAACAAAGAGGTCGCTTTGTTTAATGCATTGATCAGTGTTGCCACTGCCGTTGCATCGGCTTTAAGCGCAGGTCCGGGTACCGGAATCGTACTCAGTATAATCACAGCCGCACTGGGAGCGATCCAGATCGGCTATATCCTGAGCCAGAAAGTTCCTGAAGCTGCCATGGGTCGCTACTCAGTGATAGGCCAGGATGATAACAAGCTCTATCGGGACGTTCCCTTGGTGAATAATCCGGAGACGGGATTATATTCTACACCCACGCTGATCAGCGAGACCGGTCAGGAACTTGTGATCGATCCCAAAACGACCAAAAACCTGATGATCAACTACCCGCAGGTGATAGAGGCTATCAACTTTGCCCGGGTTCCGCAAAGGGCGGTAGGAAGGTATGTCGAAACGCCGTCTTCAACACCCCAGGGCGTTCAATCCGTTGTCGATCCGGAGTTCACGGCAAGCATCAACCGGCTGAATTCCCTGATCGAACAGGGTATTCCTGCCTTCATTTCCTTTGAACACCTCAGAGAAACAACCAACCATGTAAACCAGATCGAAGCCGAAGTTTCAAAATAAATCCATTATGCTCTCCATCCTTATCGCCGACCAGCCGCTTGATTTGTCCGATGATTTTTCGGTTTCACTGAATCTTAAATCACCGCTTTTCAATGATGTCGGTGATTATTCCTACCCATTCAAGGTTCCTGTCACAGCAAGGAATAAGGCAATCCTGGGGTGGAAAAACCGTATTGCCGCATCCCAAAGCATCTATGAAACTTATGAGGGCAGCTTCCGGTGGAACGGAATCGTTCTGTTCAAAGGTCAGGTGAGGATAAAAACAGCCGGAGAAAAGACCTTTGAAGGCATCCTGTATATCAATAAGGGAAATTTCAATTATGAGGTGAAAGACCTTATGATGAACAGGGTTGATCTCGGACTAAAAGAGTTCACCAGCGATCAGGATGCGATCAATTACTTCAACTGGTCACTGACCCATTTTTATCCGGAGGTCGATTTCTCCATGCCGAAGATCGGCAACCTGGATTATTACGACCCACCAGCCACCAACCCGGAGTTGATGGCCTATAATTACGTTTTCCCGGATGGATTGCTGCATAAAACCACTACGGATGGCACCCAGCGAACGATCCTTGTACCTTTCCTTTACCTGAAATATGTCCTGAATAAGCTGGCTGAAATCTTCGGCTACCGGCTCGAAGATGAATTTTTCACCTCCAGCACCGAGCTTTCCCGCCTGGTCATATACCATTCGGTAAACTTAAGCGAAGTAATTTTCGGTCTTCAGCAGCTCTTTTATTGCCGGTTTGTTCCCAAGGTCAAGGTGAGCGAGTTTATCTCCGGCTTAGAAAAATGGTTCAATTGCAGCTTCCATGCCGATTCTAAACAACGGGTCATCCGCATTGTCGGCAACAGGAATGTGTTGCTGCATTCCGAATTGGTTGAGTTTTCCGAGAATATCATTTCAATTTCCCAGGAGATCCCGGATGAGATCACCGGGTATAGGTTCATGATCGGACCCGATGCAGGGGATAAAGTGTACCAGGCCCAGTTGGATGCCGAAAAGGGGATCACGGATTACATCCGAGGCGCTGTCGGGAGCTTCTCGGAGATCCCGCCATATCCCTTTACGTGGATTGGAGACATCTATTACGTTGTTGACACGAATACCTGGTGGCAACTCGGAGTCAACGGTATTACCTTTCTGATCGAATGGATTCAGATGCCAAACGGCCCTGTATTGACTGACAAGTTCTTTTATAAATATGGTGATGAAAAGAACAAGTTCGAGACGAGCTTCTCTTCGCTGTATGACAGGTTCGGGATCGTAAGCTGCGGGAACCTGGGTACTGATAAAGACAAAATCACTCCAAGGTTGTTCTGGGTTGGTACTACAGGAGGGTATGGCTATCCAGTTGAACTCCGGGGGCTTGCGGACGGCGTCAATCTCTCCCTGAGATATACTGGTTCACACGGCATTTTCAATCTTTTCTGGAAGGACTGGGTGGATTGGATCATGAATACACGAAAGAGCGTGAAGATTGAAAAGCAGATGGATTTCATCGAACTGAAAAACATCGATTTTACGAAGCGATACCGGATGAACGGGATCAATTATCTGGTCAGTGAAATTTCAGTTACCCTTAACAAATCCTCGATCAAATCTGCACAACTGAAGTGCTTCTCCTGTCCCTGATCCTGTCCTTTATTTCACCGGTTCATCATGGTACTATTGCACCATGATCGACATCACCGAAACCCCTAACCTTGTTTCGTTTGCCGGGAACCCGGTCTTATTCGAGGCCTGCTCGTCCGAATACCTGGTCTCGCTTGGGACCAAGGCAGAGTTTGAACTGGTAGTTTCCGGAATAGATACCAATGTCGGTCATTCGTTCACACTGAAATTTGCTGGCAAGACACTTGTCTTCAAATCTGCCGGCATCACTGAATTTAACGGCCTTTTGTTCGAGGTCGCATATTACGGGTGGACTTATATTGATTTTGCATTCAGTATTTACCAGTGCTTTCTGGAAAACTATGACATTCAGAAAGCCTTCGATGTTACGATTGGTCCTGTGGGAACCAGTGAACGCAAGATTACACTCAAGGCAAAGGAAGCAGGTGCAGACTATTCCGTTACCCTTACCAATGTCGGGGTTTACGGCGTTGCCCAGGGAACGAATACACCCGGAACCGATGATGTGTACCAGGATTTCTTTGGCATTCTTTGCTTGATCCGGGATAGCTATGGTAATGCGATCGGAGAGGATGTCAAGCCCACTGATCTCATGGGAGGAGCCCGGTTCGATATCTCTGATTACCTGCAGTCAAAGTTCGCTGCATGGGAGATGACCCGTTTTGAGTTTCCCGAATTGACTGGCAATGTCAGGATGCACGGCTGGGATTACCTGCTGAAATACCGTGTATCCTTTGCCGAAAGCATTGCAGGTCATGTCAGGGGCCTTCAGTCAACCGGCTGGAAATATGCCTTGGCTGGTGGATTGAACCATGAACTGCTTACCTGCCTCAATGAGAATTATCAGGAGTACTTTTCCATAGAAGCAAACAAATCAAAGTTCCTTACCTGGCTTCCCACGACAAAATATTCCCGAAGCGGGGTTGTTGAAAAGCTCTTTTTCCTTTTCCAGAACAACCCTGTCCTTGTCCAGTACAGGCTTGTGGTGGTCGTCACCTTTACCGATTACACCCATAAGATCATTAATGCCACCCCACTGGCGACATATACTCCTTATACCATTGCTGAGTTCAAGGTCGGGTTTGACCATCTGAACCTTGTGAATGCCTGGTATGGCAAGACAGTAAAGACCTGGGAGGTGATGCTCATGGACAGTGATGATGAGTACCTGTCCGAACGCCGGATTTACATCAATGATTCAAGGGTCTTTGAGAATGAAAAGGTTTTCTTTTACAGGAACTCCTTTTCTGCCTACGATACATTCAGGTTCCTTGGAAAATCAGAAATGAACCTTGAATATGAGAGAGCTGCCGGCACTACTATTCGGGAAGAGAAGTACTCCTTCTTTAACGCCCCGTCCCGGCAATTCAGCGCGAAAGAAACCGAGATCTGCAAGGCAAATTCCGGATGGATCTCCTATGCAGAAAAGAATTGCCTGAGGGAACTGCTTTTGTCCACCGAGGCATACGAGCAGATCGGAAAAGAGCTTTTCCAGATCGTCGTAAAGACGGCCAAGGTGACTCCATTTCTCAAGGACGGCGAATACCTGTTCAATTTCGAAATCGAATATGAACGTGCTTATGAGAATTCATTCTACTCAGTCCATGTCCCTGAGAGTTCAGCGAACCCGATCATTCCACCGGTAGCGCTGACCTGGGATAACGTGGACGAGAGCTTTGATAATGTTGAAATAACCTTTGACCAGGTAACATTCTAAACTATGGCAAGACAGGAAATAAATATCGGGATCGTCCCGGGTGACAAACGAGGTGACAAGCTCCGGGTAGGTGGCAAAAAGATCAATGAAAACTTCACGGAGTTATACAACTTCCTTTTCAATATCCAGTCTTCGGCTGTCATTGCCGGTTTTCATGAGATTACCGAGGATGAAAGTAACCGTTTGACCGAAAAAAATGTCATCATTCCGGCTCCCGGGGTTGATAAAATCATTGAACTTGTTTCACTCATTGCCCGGATTACCCCGATGCCGCCACCTATCGGGGGATTGCAGGTTTATTCCTACCAAACGCTGAATGTTACCACAGATGGAGACACGGAAACCCGGGATTGGGGTTTCTTTCCTTCGGACTTCATCATGTCCCAATCTCAGACGATCCAGCGGATGACTCCGGTTTTCCCGACGCAGATCTTCGAAAATACACCGGTCTATGTTTGCCTTTCCGGTGGCGAAAATCCCAAATCAGGAAGTTCAAAAATTGAGCTTTTCTACCTGTATCGGATCATTGATGGATCAGGGGGAACCGGCGGCGGTGGCGGCGGTATTCAGATCGACCAGGTGGTTCAGTCATTCATCAACCAGAGCGAGATCACGGTGCTGCACAACCTTCATAAATATCCTACGGTGGTTGTTGTGGACACGACTGGCAGGGAGCTGGTGGCAGAGATCACGCATGAATCGACCGATCAGATGGTGATCCGGCTCAACCCGGCGGCAAGCGGAAAACTTATATACAACTAATCTTCATTAACCTTAAAAAAGAAAAACCATGGCAAAAAAAATTCTGGTCCCCCTGGACTTCAATAAAAACGAATTACAGAACGCTGTGATTCAGAACCTGGCAACTGCGCCGGCAAGTCCGGTGAAAGGCCAGAAGTATTTCGATACTACCGATAACATCGAGAAGTACTGGAACGGTACCGCCTGGGTCAAATCGGTCGATCCCGCTGCGATTGACCACAATTCGCTGCTCAACCGGGGCACGAACACTCATGCCGCGATTGACACTCACCTGGCATCGACCTCAAACCCGCACTCGACAACCAAGACTCAGGTCGGTTTGAGCAACGTCGATAACGTTCAGCAGATGCCGCTGTCGTACCTTGATACAGATGGCACACTGAGCGCCAACTCGGATGTCAAGGTGGCCAGCCAAAAAGCGACCAAGACCTATGTTGACGGTCAGATCGCCAATGTCCAGGGGCAGATCACCTCCGGGATGGTTTACAAGGGCACCTTTGATGGCAGTCAGACCATTGCCGCCCAGGGCATCACGACCATTCAGAAAGGTTGGTTCTGGAAGGTGATTGTTGCCGGAACCACATCCGGAGTGAGCACGCCCTCCAATACCGGGGTAAACATCGGCGACATGGTCATTGCCAATGTTACCAAGAGTTCCGGTATTACTGCTGCAGATTTCGACGGAGTGGATAACACCGAATCCGCCGACTTGGTTAAGCTGGCTGCCACGCAAACGCTTACCAACAAAAGCATTGATGCTGATCTGAACACGATCACCAACATCGAGACGGCTGACTTCAAATCCGGGGTCATTGATACAGATGGAACCCTCACAGCCAACAGCGATACCAGGCTGGCCACCCAGAAAGCCACGAAAACCTATGTAGATAACAAGACCAATGGACGGACTAAAAAATATGTTGGAACCATTACCGGCGTTTCCACTCAGGCCATTACAGCGGCCACGCATGGTTGCGGAACTGATGTCACCGTGCAGGTTTATGAAACTGTTTCCGGGACACGCTATGCAGTGGAAGTCGATATCACTGTGAATGCAGCAGGAGATATTACCTGGCTTTCTTCTACTGTGATCACCGGACAGGTCATCATCATCGGATAACGACTCACTCCCATTCCTTTTTATGCCAACTTTCAAAACGAATCTTGAAATTCAGCAAAACCAACTTCTCAATGCTGTCCTGCACAAGCTACGGGATTTGCCTCCAAATCCCGTAGCAGGACAAATTTATTATAATGAAGGCAAAGGACTGGCTTACCTGTATGATGGTCAGTATTGGATTCCCTGGGGAAACTCATCCGGAGGTGGAAGCGGTGAAGTCAGGCAGTTTGTGACAACAATTCTGAACCCGACAATAAGGTCAGGCGCCATCATTGTCCGGTTGTACGAGGATCTTGTTGCGGTCAGAGTCGATGCTCAATTCAGCACCGTAAATACGGTTTACTTCAATATTGATATCCGGGGAGATGTAGTTCATTCCGGCACCAATATTACTGACAGGCCAATGATGGCAACTTATGAAAGTAACGAGTACACAACGATTGATCGCCCATTCTTGAAAAAAGATGACTGGCTTTATCTCAGTATTGCATCCGGGTCAGGTGATACCGGCACACCGATAGAAGGCGAGACAACTGGTACAACCGGGGGTACTGGAACTGAACCACCGGCAGGAGATGGTGAGGTTTTGGGGGTCTTGACGGTAATATTGACAGGCACCGTTTTTTGATCTTCCAATTGTTATGAGAAAAAGGGATGATCCTTGAGTTTCTCCGCTGTTTCAAGTTTCGTTACCCTTATATATGTAAGAAATGAAGCTGTTGTTCTGTGGCCGGTAATTTGCATGATATCACGCATTGGAATTCCTGACAGGTACGCATTGGTGGCGAAGGATCTCCGGGCTGTATGAGTTCTGACTTCAAGCCATTTTTGAAAATTCCCGTTACCAAGTTTTTTCTCAAATGCTTTCTTACCTATCCATTTTAACGAATCATTCGTCTTTTGATTAGATGGGATATAAATGGTTTCATATTTATCCAGGATTTCCAACACCACTGGTTTTACGGGTATTATGACAGCTTCTTTCGTTTTATTGGTTTTGACATACAATCTCTTGTCTTGAATTTTTTCCTTTAAAACTTTTGACCAATCCGAATGCCTTAGACCGGTATAGCAGTTCAAAACAAAAATGTCTCGTATCCGTTTATATCCGGGAAATTCGATTTCCATTTCATATAATGCTCTGATTTCAGTCTCATTCAGGAATATTGTATCTGCATCCTCTTTTGTGGCTTTGAAGTACTTTTTCTGGTGTTCACGGTTTGTAGTAAGGTTATCCAGTATCGCCTCGTTCATCAATCGTTTGATCCTTTTAATGTGGCTGCCAATGGTGTTTGGCTTATAGGTCTTTGCCCTCAGGAAATCAGTAAACTTGAAATAGAATTCTCTTCCGATTGTATCAAAATCAATCCTGAATGCATGCTTCTTTTCAAACTCTTCAAGATGCCTTTTTAGCCCGCTATAGTGATCAAGGTGTTCTTTGGTGATCCTGTTCTTAAATCGCTCTGTGAAAATATTAAAATATGTATACAAAGTGATTTTTTGTGCTACGCTTGCCTTCTTCCTTCCGGTAAACACCCTAAAGGCCTCATTCATTTCTTCTGCCTTTCGGCTTACTTCTTCATCAGACAGCTTGATTCCCTTTGGAAAAAGCTCATCATATTTGTCTAGAAAAAAGTTGACAGTTTCACGAAGCCTCTTATTTTCATCTGCATAATCCTTGACCGGTTTTATTTTCTGTGCTTCCTGATCCCATTTATTGACGGGAACATGAACACCGCTTGAAAGTCTCAAACGCTTATGATTGAATGTGAATGAGATAAGGAGAAGAGCTTTGCCGTTTTTTTCTTTGTCTGGATAGAAGATTACTGATGCCATTATTTGTACTTTTTTTTTGTCAGCTCAAAGGTACAAACTGTCAACTTCTTGTACAAATTTGTCAGTAAAAGTTATTAACCGCCGGTAAACGGTTGTAAACGATATTTAATATGATGTAGGAATAACGGGCATTACAAAGATACTGACCTGATTTTCAATTTACCCTATATGACCCCTTCGGAGTCACTGAATAAATGTAAAGTGCAAGGTGCAAATTTTAATAATTTGCATCTTGCACTTTACGTTTTCGGATCTGCCCTCTCACCTGTAACTCCCCGAAGTTGCGATTTCCATTTCCAGGGTTGGTTCGTGAGTGCTGTAGAAATGGCATTGTCTGATCCTCCCGTACCACCCGGTTTTTCAGTATTCTGCAACCTTTGGAACTTAATCGGCAGGCCATGACTTTAATCCGGTATAAAACCGACTGAATATTTGACAAACTAAAATTATAGTTGTATATTTGACCCCACATAAAAAACTGTATAACAATAAATTAAATAGTATTGTTTCCTCCTGTTAATTCCATACGCCATCACCGGTTTTTCAGCGACTGTTACAAATATCCTGCATCATCACCCGGGAGATCTCCCATTCCGATTTTCCCAGGCATATTGGAACCATTGAACCAAAATATACATTTATGGAGGAGGGAATGGCCAAATGTTCCAGATGTAGATAGAAGCAATAATTTGTTCGTGGTCAAATAAATATATCACAGGCAATGAAGTCAGTGTTAATTTTTCCCCAGTTGTTTTTCAGATGCCCCGTCTGATCGGACAGGAACAGGCAGGCAAAATCCATTGGCCGGAGACAACCATTTTTAACGAATAAAAACCGAAGGAGGAAGATAAAGATGAAAAAGTTTATCATGAATTTATGTCTGATGGTTGCTTTGGCAGCATCAAACGCAATGTCCCAAAACCCGGTCACAAGCAATGCCATTTCAGTGGATTCCGGCTACCTGATCGTGGATGGAGGAAAATTGTTCTACCAGGCAGCGGGAAAAGGGAAGAATATAGTTTTGTTACACGATGGCATGGTTCCCTGCAGCATCTGGGATGAACAGTTCCTGATGCTTGCAAAATCATACAGGGTGGTGAGGTACGACCGGCGCGGATTCGGAAAATCTTCAGATCCGGATACGACCTACTCCCATATTGAGGATTTGAACCAGCTATTTGTGAAGCTTGACCTGGACAGGGCAATCGTATTCGGCATGTCCTCCGGGGGCGGGCTGGCCATTGATTTCACGCTGAAGTATCCGGCAAAGGTAAGAGGGCTGGTTCTTGTGGGTGCAGTTGTGGGCGGGTTGGGCTATACCTCGCACATGATCAACCGCGGAGGTCATCTCAAATCGCCGAAGGACGTTGCTGATCCGCCGAAAGCGATACAGTATTTTGTCATGGATGATCCTTATGAAATTTACCATGAAAATGTGCAGGCCAAGGAAAAGGTGATGAAAATCATGACATCAAATCCGAAACATCCGGGGAACAAGGAAAAATATGCCATGTTAAAACCTCCCGAAAGAGTGGCGCTCAGGTTCCTTTCTGAGATAAGGGTCCCCACCCTCATTCTCGTTGGTGAATTCGATATCCCGGATGTGCACGCCCATGCCGGTGCAATCAACGCCGGAATAACGAATTCCACACGCAAGATCATATCCAGATCCGGCCACCTGATTCCCATTGAACAACCAGGTTTATTCAATGCGGCTGTGGTTGATTTTTTGGATGAATTATCCATCGGTTTCTGAAATTACAAGAGATGACAGCATTCATACAAATTCTCCTCCTGTTCCTCTTTACGCCGAGTGCCCCCCCTGTTGCAGATGCAGTGAAGGTGATGGAGATCGTTTCGGCACAGAACGATCATCCGCTCTGGCCAAACTTCCGGCCGGCGGAGATTCCGGTCCTGGTGTATGACAGCGTAGATACCTGGCTTTTCTTTTCAAAGGAACCTCCTGACGGCTTTATCGCGGTGGAGCAGCATCCTGGGGTTTTCCTGTTCAAAGGGCAGCATTTGCTTGTGCGCGGCAATTCGATTGTCAGGCTGGGCGACCGGTGGACGGCAACGAGCATATTCAGCAGTTATGCCCGGAGAACCGGCGAAAAATACACGGCACATGACCTGGCGGGAATCATTATACATGAGCAGTTTCACGTATTTCAGCGAGAGAAACATCCCAGGTGGAGGCAGAACGATGGCGTGTTGCTGCTATATCCTGCTGAAACCCCTGAGGCCCTGCAGCTCCGGAGATCGGAGAAGGAGGCCTTCCGCAGGGCGGTCGTAGCTGTAAATCCCAAAGAGATTACCGGGTGGGTGAGGGAGGCCATAAAGTACAGGGAACAACGATTTGCGCTGGTGGCCCCGGTATTTGCCACCTACGAAAAGGAGTTGCAACGAACCGAAGGGTTGTCGGATTACATCGAGCGTGTGGCGCGGAGGCTCGATCCCCTCAACGCCTCGGATATAACCAATGGCATTGCTCCCGCGGGGGTGAGGGATCTGGGGTATGTTGAAGGACGATGGATTGCCATGATCCTCGATAAGTTGGATACGGGCTGGAAAACGGCGCTGGAAGCAAACGACAGCCTTTACCTTGAAGATATCCTGAAAAAGGTGACCAATGACCTGTCTGATGGATTGGAACAATTTACAGCCAGCGAGCTGGACCAGCTTCGATCGGAAGCCAACACCGATTTCATCCGGTGGCAGGAGAAAAAACAGCAGGAAATCAAACAGTTCGACGAGCAGCCCGGTTTCCGGATCGAAATCGATGCAGCATCAAAACCGCTTGCCATCCGGATATTTGAACCACTCGAAATCGAAATCCTGGATGATGGCACTGTTTATCACCGGCTGATATTTTCGGCGGGCAATGATGCCGGATCACTCCGGATAATGCATCATCCCTGCATCACCGGCTTTGACAATTCGCTGCGGGTTACCAGGGTGCTCATCCATGGACTTGAAAAAGAACCTGAGATCAATGAACCCGGGAAAACAGTGAAGATGAAGGAGGGTAGTTCCACGGTTGAATTGAAATACGCCCGGGTGACTAAAACCGGATTGTCCTGGATTATTGAACTTTAATAAATCAATTAAAATCAATCCATCATGAAAAACATGTTGATTTTATCCCTGCTTGACTTTGTTCTCTAAGGAATGACAACGAAGGCACAAACCAGGCAAGACAGCCTTGCAGTAGAAAAAGTCTGCCGCAACCATGTGGAAGGCTGGGCTACCGGAATGTTGAAAAGGGGCTGAAATAAAGCAGATTTGAGAGCACTAAGTAATTCTGCCCGATTTTTTTCTTACATTCTTTGCGGTTCATTTGTAGAGATCGTACCAGCACGTTCGCGTTTCAACCGTTTTTTTCTTTTAAAGATAGTGGTGAAAGTAAGTCCAACCATAATATTTAAGATGGTTATGTCAAAATAGACCCAGTTGGGAAAAGGCAACCAAGTGGTTCTCTTGAGAATCGATATCAATACCGCAAAGGTCATCAGCAAGGCCCATACCATGGTTATGAATCTGCAACCACGGATAAATTTTTCATCATTCCAGAGTTCCTTTGGCATACCCCTCCGGGCGTATTGCAAAGCAAAGGGTTTACCGATTAGAACAGTAAACCACATAATGGCTGATAGTGACAGATTCGACACTAAATCCATTTTCATGGCCATCCATTCATTATTCAGGAAATCAACAGTGATGAGGCAAATTAAAAAAAAGATAAATGTCCCCCATGAAAGGATAAAGCCTCGTTTTAAATCGCCAAAACCAAGGGTAACTGAAGCGACCAGACTGATAACAATCGCGATCTTCAGGCTCAACATGGTATGACCGGAAAAAAAGAGAAAAAGCATCCATGGGAGAAACCCCAGCATCAGAAGCCCAAGTTCTTTTAGATCAGGAATGAAGCTTTCTGTATTATTCATATTTCTTGTATTTGTATACTCGGGCTAAAATACAGGAAATTCGAAAGCGCAAAGTTATTTTGTCCGGTTATTGACCCTATTCTTCCAAATTCAATGGTCTCAGTGCCATTATCAATTTTTCTTGAAACCATTGATAAAATTGAATAATACTTGTACCTCCGCATGCGCGGTATTTGAAGCATCTTCTTTGCGAAAAAATCTTTATATCTTTAGGGTGGTCAATTACTCCAGTCATATAAAATCTTGTAACCATGAAAGCAGCAGGCATTGTAAATCATGAAAACTCTTTCCGGCAAACGGGCATCGACAATAACGGCAAGCAGTTTGTGCTGAAGGAGGAGATCGTTAAAATAAAGGGGACAAATGAAACCCTTACCGTTATGGATTGTGCCAGGGAGAATGGCAGCAATTCACATTATTACCCCGAGGAGACCGCAAAAAAGAAGATCATTCTCCATTTCACGATGGGTTACCTGAAGGGCGACATTGCCACCCTGACCACCGGTCATGTTTCCGTACCCTTTGTGGTTGGCCGGGGAGGGGTGATATACAACCTGTTCGCTTCAAAATACTGGAGTTATCACCTGGGACCGGGAGCGGCGGGGGGCAACACGGCCATGAGCAGGGAATGCATTGGCATCGAGATCTCCAATATCGGCCCCCTCAAACGGATCGGCGACAACCTGGTAACCACCTACCGCGATACCGATGTTTATTGTTCATTGATGGAAACACAGTATTACACTTTACTGGAACAGCCCTTCAGGGGATACGAATATTTTGCAGCATTTACCGATGCCCAGTATGAGTCGGTGATCCTGCTCATCCGGTTTCTGTGTGCCAGATACAACATTCCGAAATCTTTTCTGAATGAACCGGAGCGATATGCTTTGATGAATGAAAGCGGTTTCAGGGGCTTCTCCGGAATTGCAACCCATGCCAATTGCCGGAGCGACAAAACCGATATCGGGCCGGCCTTCGACTGGGAGCGTGTCATACAGGGGGTGAGGGGATAACCGGCTGCCAGTCCCAGTGCTGTGATACCGGGCGGAACTGAAGGCCATTGTGAGCGATTTCATTTCGCCGGAGAAAAGTATAAAAAAGAGGCCACCCTTGTGAGGCAGCCTCTTTTCCAATAAATTCGAAAAGGATTAATGGGTTACCGTGACCTTTACGGTACGGATATCCTGCGTGGTTGTTATCTTCACAAAATAAACGCCATCGGGCAGTGTAGAAACGTTGATCCGGGAGCTTTTCGATACAATATTTTGGTTGTTGTAAACGGTTTGTCCGCTGAATGACAACACTTCAATCTGGCTGATGTTGAAATCGCTTTTCACATTGACAAAGCTGGAGGCTGGGTTCGGGTAAACCTGTATGGCCTGCTTTCCGGTTTCAGGTATAGAAACACCCCAGATTTGAACCACAACGGGGTCGGTCGGGGCAGATTCACCTTCGTCGTAAACAGCGGTAACCGTGTAATCATACGTACCGGGGTCAACGTTGATATCATCATAAAACAGGTCGGTGATGGTAGTGGAATTCAACTTTGTTCCTTCGCGGTAGGCATTGTATCCCAACAGCGCCCGGTTTCCCAACCCGTCGATGGGTGCAACGGTATGGCTTCCATCAACACCACGGGGATGGCTCCTGAAATTTTCACGGGGCACAGGGGGTGATTTACGTGTGCTTACCGGGGAGAGTTCTGCAATATCTCCTTTGCTGTATTCAACGATGGCCCTGATAAAATAGGTTTCATTCCATTGGGACCAGGTTCCACCGGTGTTGTCAAAGTCCCAGGCGCGTCCGTTATCCGTTGTATTATAACCCATGAAAACATCATCCTGTATCGAGCCGAAGCCAACCATGAAGTCACCGGTCACATTGATATTCTGGGCGCTGATGTCGACTTCCATCCAGTCTCCATCTACAGCATCGGCGGTAGTTTCGTAAAGGATCGTGGTACCGGGTTGAGTGCCTTCCCAGTTGAATACCCTTGGTTCGAAACCGGCAATGAGAGGATCTGTAACGGTAGTATAATACTTCAGCTTCAGAATTTTGCATGCTCCGGAGGGTGACATCCGGGATGCCATGGTATACCCAACATAGGAATAACTGCCCGATGGCGTGTCATCATCGTAAATCAGTTCTTCAATGGTTCCGCCTGAAGGAGGTTCCCAGGTGAGATGAACATCATGTCCGTCAACTGTAGCAGCAAGATTTGTCGGGGGATCTAAGGATGCACCGGTACCATAAATCATGAAGGGAAGTCCTTTTGGATTGGTTCCATCTACAATCGGAGCCCATGCACCGGCTGTGGTCGTAAACTGAAGGGCATTTCCGGTATCAAACTGGCCGGGAATGGTGATGGGAGGAGCCCATGGGCCTGAGCTCAATGAACCGGTAGCGGCCCATTCGATCCAGTATTCCCCGGCAGGAAGTGACAATCCGGTCGGAACTGCAACAAGCCGCATGATCGGACGGGTTGTGCCAACCAGGTCATTGCCACGGTAGCAATTCGACCAGCGGCTTGCAGTAAGAATGTTGGTGGTCATATCACCCCAGATCACGGTACTGCCTGTGACACCCGGTTCACCATCCCAAATGGCCACATATAATCCGGTGAAAGTAGAGGTGGTGGATGAGCCTGTCTGGTATCCGAAGAATACCAGGGAATCAACGCCCCATGTACTCGGAACGGTGAAATCATCTGCAACATAATTGGGAATGTTTTGTTGATTTCCGAAACCATAATTGACATCAGGAGATTCCAGCATACTGTAATCAGAACCGCCTGGACCTCCACCGGGATGGGTTACAAACGGGCCATTGTCGAGAAGAAGTCCTTTGGGACCATTGGTAGAAAAATCAACATTCGAAACGACAGGGGTAAAGTAATGAACCTGGGTAACTGTCCCGGGGATGGCATCCTGCGCGGTGTTTTCCTGCAGAACCTGAAGGGTAGTGGCTGATTTTACTTTTTCTGTCAGTGCTTTTTGCTGGGCGAAAGTCAAATTGCCCATTAGGAAGGCAACTAAAATCAGAAAGATCTTTAAAAAACGTACATTTGGCTTCATAACTAATAATTTTAATTGATAAGTAATTAAGTGAATTTTACAGACCAAAGGTAATAAGTGACCAAAGATAAGAAAGATTAATCTTGCATTGCTTTCTTTTCAGATGAAATTTTTTATTTTTTGTATCAAAGGTTTATACCAGCCCCCGGGCTGTCAATACCGCATTTATCCGTTGAATCAAAAAGCCGAGCAGTCCCCCAAGCACCAGGGTCATGATGCCGATGGGAACAAGGCTGGCCGGCTCTTTCCATCCGATGATGAAGGAGCAGGGGAGGAGGCAGAGCAGGGCAACGATCATTCCTTTCAGGATAACATTCATCCGAAGGGTGGTCGTGGCGATGAAGAAACCGGTCACGATCCACATCGACAGGGCTGAAAGGTTGGCATCCCAGGTCAGGTTTTGGAGGATCATCGGGATCAGGTCAATAAGTCCGGCGATGAACCCGCAAACGATTCCGGATAAGATTCTATATTTCATATAGCTTCGTTTTAAACCGATATGTTTTTTTTGCCGTTATACACCAATAGCCATTTGTCGGCTTTCTCAACAACAAATTTATATTTTATTCCATAGACTGTTGCGACGGAGATCCCGTTGTTTATAAATCCCAGGGATTTGTATCGGTCGACCGATTTAATACCTGAGAGGGGAACAATCACCTGATGGCTACGAGTGTTCAGTTTGTGTGGTTTAAAGATCAATCTTTTCCCGGTCAGATATAACATCCCGCCGTCGGCTTTCAGCCCCTTCATCTGATTTGCCGGTATTTTTATAAGCAGGGACTCGTCCCGGTCAAATTTAACTTGCGTGCCCTCTTTAAAAAACCTGGAATCCCCGTGAGCGCATTGCCCTCGGTAAACTGCGGGCTTAAAAAGCAAACATAAATATTCTTGTTGGATCGAAGAATCCTTTCTTGCCGCGAGATCCTTCAATGGTTGATGAATGCAGTGAGTATTGTTGATCGAAGGATGCATTTCAGTGGTCAATGGCTTTTCATCTTTCTCCCGGCAACCTTTTTTCTGAAGTGATGTCTTTTAAAATAGCCCTGTTTTGGGTATCTTTGCACCTTCATTAATTCCGATCGCAAAATGAAAAGAATCGTGTTGCTGTTGCTCGTCATGGTCTTTGGTGCCATTCATTCCTTTGCACAATCTGCAGTGCAATCGCCATCCACTCCCGGGGATACGGCCAGTTATCCCTACTGGATTGAGATGATGCAGGACCCATCGGTCAATTTCTTCAAGGTGGAACGCGCCTTCGACCTTTACTGGCAGAACCGGCCCATCACGAAGGGTTGCGGGTGGAAGGTTTATAAGCGATGGGAATACATGATGCAGAGCCGTGTGGCAGCCGATGGAACACGTCCGGCGCCGGATGCCGTGATGAAGGCATACAGTGAATTCAAGGACAACGGCAAGTCGGTCAGCGGAAACTGGATTTCGTTGGGGCCATCACAGATCCCGTCGCCCGGACCTCCGGGATACATCGGGTTGGGACGGCTCAATGTGATTGCCTTTCATCCGACCGATGCCAACAAGCTGTATGTGGGATCGCCTTCGGGGGGGATGTGGCAGACCACCGACGGGGGGCTGACCTGGACTACCAATACCGATACCCAGCCTACACTTGGCGTTTCGGCGATCGTGGTGGATTACAGCAACACCAGCAAGATCCTTATCGGCAGCGGCGACCGGGATGCCGGCGATGCACCGGGGCTTGGGGTATATAAAAGTCTGGATGGCGGTCTTACATGGACTACCTCCTATGCCGGTATGGGAAGCAAGACCGTGGGAAAGATCCTTCAGCATCCCTCCACCCCCACCATTTTCCTGGCCGCCACGAGCGGAGGGGTTTACCGTTCCACCGATGGTGGAGCCAACTGGACCATGACCTCCTCCGGGAACTTCAAGGATATTTGCTTTAAACCCAATGATCCCAATATAGTTTATGCTGCAAAGGATTCCTATTTCTACCGCTCCTCAAATAATGGTGTCTCCTTTACGCAGATTACCAGCGTGATCACCGTTGGTCAACGTGGCGCCATTGCAGTCACGCCTGCAAATCCAAATTATGTCTATTTCCTTCAATCCAACACCAGCAGTGGATTCAAGGCGCTTTACCGCTCAACCGATGCCGGGCTGAATTTCACGACACGGTCTACCACGCCAAATATCCTCGATTGGTCTTGCGATGGCAGCGGCACAGGCGGACAGGGCTGGTATGACCTTGCATTGACCATTGATCCGAACAACGCGGAAATCGTTTACGTTGGAGGGATCAATGTTTTCAAATCCACCGACGGCGGAACCTCATGGGCCATCAATTCGCACTGGTATGGAGGATGCAGCGTGGCTGAAGTACATGCCGATTGCCACTTTCTCACCTATTCGCCGGTGAATGGAACCCTCTGGGCCTGCAACGACGGCGGCGTTTATTTCTCCACCAACGGCGGCACCACCTGGACTGACCGCACGGTGACCATGACCATCGGGCAAATCTACCGGATAGGGCAGAGTCAGACGGTCAAAGAAAAGGTAGTCAATGGATTTCAGGACAACGGCAGCTATACCTATACCGCTACTGGCTGGCTACAGACGGGCGGTGGAGACGGGATGGAATGTGCCGTCGATTACACCAACGCGGCATATACCTATTACACGATTTATTATGGAGACATCTATCGGTTATTTAATAACGGAAGCGAACTCCAAATTGCCGGCAATGGGGTGTTCGGCATCAACGAAAGCGGCGGATGGATCACCCCGTTTATCCTCAGTGAATCTGATCCAAAGATGATGTTTGCCGGGTATAAAAACATCTGGCGCTGCAATGATGTCAGAACAGGGAACAGCCTTTCCTGGACCAAGATATCCAATAACCTGGGGGGAAGCAACGGCTCCAACCTGTCGGTGCTCGAGCAGTCGCCGGCCAGCAATGGCATTCTCTATGCTGCCCGTTCCGACAGCAAACTCTTCCGGACGGATAATTGCCTTGATGCAAATCCCACCTGGACGGACATTACCTCAACCATGCCGGCAATCGGGACAGCCTCTGACCTGGCCGCGCATCCAACGGATCCGAACACGGTTTACATGACATTGGGAAACAATGTGTACAAGTCCATAAACAAGGGACAATCATGGACCACCATCACCGGAAATCTCCCGGCCATCCACATGAACGCCATTGTTTGTTATGCCAATTCGATGGAAGGGTTGTACGTGGGAACCGATGCCGGGGTTTATTACAAAGACCAGAATACATCTACCTGGATTGCCTTCAATACCGGGTTACCGCTGAATGCCGAGATCACCGAACTGGACATTTATTACGACATTGTTTCCTCCAGTGCCGATGCCATCCGGGCCAGCAGTTACGGCAGGGGATTGTGGGGTTCCGACATGTATTCCATCTACTCGGCCGATTTTACAGCCGATTCAACCACCATTTGTCAGAATAAGAATGTGGATTATTCCGACCTGTCATCTTCAACTCCCACCTCCTGGAGCTGGTCATTCCCCGGCGGAACACCATCCGCTTCAACCCAGCAGAATCCGCAGAACATTGCCTATGCTGCATCGGGAAATTACAACGTGACCCTGACCACCACCTGGGGAACCTATTCGACCTCAGTTACCAAGAACAATTACATCACGGTGAACCCGCTGGTGGCCACGCCTGTCGTTCCCTCGGGCGATACCCTGTTGTGTGAAAACAACCCGGGTACCACCTACACGATACCCGCTGTTCCAGGCGCCACGGGATACACCTGGCAGCTTACCCCTCCGGCAGCCGGAGTACTGACTCCCTCGGGGACAACGTCAGTCATTGATTGGGACAATAGTTGGACCGGGTATGCCTCTCTTTCGGTACAGGCTATCAATGATTGCGGCCCGGGCTCGTTTTCGCCGGTGTTGCAGATCCACCTCAGGCCATTCCCCGCGCAACCTGAAGCTCCGGCCGGACCAACCCCGGTTTGCCAGGGTTTGGCCAATGTGCAATATACCATTAACCATGCAGCCAATGCCGCAAGTTACGTGTGGCAGCTTACTCCGTCCAATGCGGGCACCATCTCGGGAGCCGATACCATTGGCTATGTGAACTGGAGCAGCTCCTATACCGGGGTGGCCTCCATCTCCGTGAAGAGTGTGAATCCCTGCAGCGAAAGCAGCTGGTCGGTGCCGTTTGATGTTACTGTAAATGCCTTGCCGGTTGTTTTTCTTGGCAACGACACGGCCATCACCTATCACGATACGTTGCTGCTCGATGCAGGGAATCCCGGGGCCGGTTACCTTTGGTCAACCGGTGCGGTGACGCAGACCATTGAAGCATTCTATACCGGTTTCCCGTCGGAGACCTACTCCGTTACCGTAACGGCCAATGCCTGTTCGGCCGGCGATGCCATCCTCGTTACCTTCCTTGATCCGACCGCCATCGGCGAAAAGGAGAACGGAACTTCACTGCGTATCCTCCCCAATCCGAATGATGGAAGCTTTATGATCGGGATCAGCGCCGGTAATCCCGGCCAGGCGATCCTTCAGATCCTTGACCTGACCGGAAATATGGTGATGGAGAAAAAGGTGGTGCAAACCGGAAAGGTATCGAATACACCGATCTCCCTCCCCGGTGTGGCGGAGGGAATTTATTTCCTTAAACTGATCAACGATCGGGAACTCGTGGTGAAGAGGTTCGTGGTGAGCAGGTAAACGTTCGTTGAACTGTGTGGCTTTCAAATATAATCAGCAGGCCCTAATTAAGCAATGCCCTAAAATTGAACAAACCAAACTGATGTGTTTTGTTCGCCTTATCAATTACCCTAAGCTTAAAATGAAGGCTATTAGCCAGTGACAAATAGGTATCGATGTGCTTAATGTTATCTTCCATGTTATTTTGTATTGTTGTTATCGATTCTATTTCCTGCAATCTTCAGTGCTTGTTTTGCAAAGAAAATGAATTAATTAACTGTTTCTGTACGTGGGCACGAAATGCCCATGTTGTTTGAACATGGACAAAATAATTAAAATAATGCCCACGTATTGAAAACGTGGGTACGGAATGCCCATGTTTGAATAAATTACTTTTTAAGAAGATCATAAAGTGCTTTGTTTATGTAAATTACCTCTTTTCCGATTTTCTGAGGAACCAATATTCCAATTTCGGCTAATTCGGAAAGATATTTGCCGGCGGTTTTTCGTTTAGCAATGCCTCTAAATTCCAGATGTTCGATTTTTGAATAAGGATGCTCAAAAAGCAATTCAATAAACTCTTTTGAATACACCTGTGGTTTATCAGATTTTACTTTTTCAATGGTTTCGAGGATCAAGCCGTTAATATTGTTTATCTGCCCGATGGTTTCTGATGCTGTTTGCTCGATACCTTTCAGAATATAAAGCCCCCAGGGTTCCCAATTAGAGTTAAATGTAACATCTCTTAACAAGCGGTAATAATCGCCTTTGTTACGAATAATGAATCCGCTGAGGTACAGTATTGGACTATCCAATAAGCCTTTTAGCAGGAGGTAAAGGACATTTACTATGCGACCTGTTCTGCCGTTGCCATCGTGAAAAGGGTGAATGCTTTCAAACTGGTAATGCTGAACAGCCAGCTTGATAAGTGGCGAAACATCATCATCTTCATCAATATTTAGGAATTTTTCCAGATTAGTCATTAGGACGCTGATGGATTCTTTATCATCGGGTGGGGTGTAAATTGTCTCTCCTGTGGCATCATTTTTTAGAGTTGTGCCAGGAAGTTGGCGGAGACCTGCTGTGTTTTCTTCGAGAATATTCTGAACCTGAATAATGCCGTTGGTGCTCAAAAATCCTTTGTTGTGGATAAACTCAGTACCTGCAAACAATGCCTCCCGATAGCGAAGCACCTCTTTGGTGGCAGAATCGGGTTTGAATGATTTGGCTGTTAATGCCTGGTATAACGAATCGTGAGTGGTAATCACATTCTCGATTTCGGATGATGCCTTGGCTTCTTTTAAAACAATGGCATTGATAAGAATATTCTGATTGGGCAGTGTATGTGCCAAACCTTTTAACTCAGCCAGCGCAACGGCTGCCTTGCTTTCCTGCCTTAAAATAGCTTTGGTTTCAATTGCATCCCTGTCGGGTGGCAACAGGGGCAGTTCGTTATTTGGTATTTCAGGATTAAGAGCCATAATGATGAATTTATAATTGTTTAATCAATTCTTTTGCTTTGTCCACTGTATATGCTCCGTCTATGACTTTTTTATCAAAGACCATAAAATAAAGAAAATATTTTCCGGCAAGCTCCGCCCATTTATTCCCTAAACGACATTTAGCGGCACTATCAGAGTTATCCCTGTCATCGCCTTTGGTTTCGACAATGATAATTTTACCTGATTTTGAAACAACAATGAAATCAGGGTAATGATTGGATTTAAAGCCGTTAATTGAAAAACCTTTTCCTCTACCCAAATTTCGATGCCAGAATGCAATATTGGGCAAACTTGCAATATCAGTAATGACAGTAGTTTCAAAGTTATTCATTGCACCTTCACGTTCATATAATGAATGACCAATTGAAGAACCTAATGGTCCGGGAACAATCATTTCAGGAAAATTCCAGGTGGGTTCGGTTACAACTTTTCTGATTTTTATTAAATCATTGAACTGACCTTCTGCATAGGAATCTGCATGTAGTCTGATTTTGGCTTTAATCTTATCGGAATAGCTCCATTTTCGTACTAAAATATCCTGAAGTTGTTCGGCATTCAACTGTTTTAAGATTCTTTCAACATAAGCCCGAATTTCCTGATCGGGTATAGGGTACATATCCCCAACCAACTGAACAAGCTGATGTGCAATATCTTTTATCTGCCCTTCTTTAGGTTTGGCAAGTATGTATTCAACGATAGGGTCTTTGACCTGCATATCTTCAATCTTGGTAAAACGTGGGGCGTACTCGTCTTTCTTTATCTGCTCAATATCTACCTTATACAAATCGGAGGTTATCTGGTCAAAATCAATTTTTGAATCCTCATTGCTTAATTTAAAATTTTTCAATAAAGATTCCTGATTCAACAAGATTTTATCGGTTCCGAAAATATCACTTTGCTTAACTTCTAAGAAGAATTGAGGCAGTCTTATGCCGGATGCCAAGTCTTTATTGACATCAACAATTCTGTATCGCTTTACTTTTTCTCCCATTTCCTGAAATATATTTTCGTCAACCGGTTGCTGACTTTGTTTTTCAATAACTTCTTCCATCTCCCTGTTTTGCGTTTCAGCCATGTTTTCTATTTCTTCAATAGATTCTATTTTCGTGTCGGGAGAACTGATTGTTTCGGGATTAAAAGAAATTCTTTCCGGAATAATTTCATCACCAGTATTTGAGCTCTCTTCATTCTGCTCAGGGAAAAGAAAGGATTCGAGAGGTTTTTCAACCACCTGTTTCTTTTCCTCTTCGGGCATATTATCCTTTTGCCTATAATCCTTCTCGCTGAAACCGGAAGACTGTAATCCTTTGACTATACTTTCTAAAGTATCGTTGAATTTTACAGATGCTGTTAAAACGTAAGAAACATTGAGCAAAGCCGCCGAATGCTTCATTACATAAGGTTGACGCAATACCCGGCCTAAAATCTGTTCAACATCAACTGCCGATGATTTATCAGCAAGCGATGCAAGAATATAGGCAAAGGGGCAATCCCAGCCTTCTTTAAGTGCATTAATTGTAATGATGTAACGGACAGGACACTCAGGGGAACTTAAATCAATACCTTTCAATTCGTCTTTTTCGGCTGTTTTTATTTTTATCTGTTCTTCGGGAATACCCACTTTAAGCAGTTGCTCTTTTAGTTTGTCAAATGTAGTATTATCTTCATCCGTACGGGGTTGTGCCTGAAATAAGATGATTGGTCTGATGTATTTGCCTCCGTTCTTCGCTTGTTCGATTGAAAGTAACTCAAGTTTACGTTGAAGATGTAATGCACTATTTATGACTTCCGTTTTGTCGTGGTGGTTATAATAAATTACAGGAAGTTTAACCATGTGCTCCTTTTTCAATTCGATTGCCGGAACCAAACTCACAATATTGCTATTGTCTTTTGGTGTTGCTGTAAGGTCTAAAACAAAGGAAGGGTTGAGAGCATTCAACATTTCTACACTCAAATCACTTTCGGCATTATGGCTTTCGTCAACCACCAATACAGGATTCATGCTTCGGATAACATTAATTAGTGCAGAATCATCAGTATCTTCGAGCAGGTGTTTTTTATTTTTATACTGACTGGCAAAAGTGGCTAATTGGCCATTTTCCTGATACACTTTTCTGTCTTCTTTGTTTCTTGCACGTAAACTTGAAAAACTCATTACCACAATAGAAAGCTGTTCTTTTACCACAGTGGGGTTGAAGTTTGAACCTTGCAATAAATCCATCTTTTCGTACACTTCCACACGATGGTTAAACAAAGCATCCAACTTCTGCCGGTATGGGTGATCGGGATTGCTGAGGTTGTTGACTGTTTGGTCGAGCAGGTTACTCCAGGGAACCAACCATACAACTATTTTAGGAAGTTCAGATGAGTAAGCTGAGAATATGGTATGCAAAGCATTGCAGGCAATAAATGTTTTGCCACCGGCTGTAGGTACTTTTATACAAACATGTGCAGCATTTGGGATGGTATTTTTATATGGCTGCATCCCTTCATTATTTAAAGGGTTAAACGGACCAATACGGTCTTCCCAAAACTTATTGAATGCAGCATCGGTTTTTTTGAACCTCTGAACATATTCTAAATAGAGTTCGAGGTCTTTTATTACTTTGTGTTGATAGCTTTTCAGTTCCATATTAAAAACGGGTTACATCACGTGGAATTTTTTTGAATACTATGTTCTTTTTCATCATAAAGTCCTTTGGCAACAGGCAATTATCAGCATAAATGACATATTGCCCTGCTTTGTTTTTTATGGTGGAAAGTGTGTCGTAATCGAGGGTTGTCAGCGAAGCTTTTTCGTAGATAAAATAATAGGCAGTCCCTTCTTTTTTCCCAAGGAAATAGGGTGTATCTGATTTTATTACCGGTTGATCAAATGCTTTGCGGGTTTCGCTGTACCAGATATATTCCCTGATTTTTTTGGTATCTACTTCCTCGTTTAGATATTCATTGTTCTCGCCTACAAATAATGGTTTGCCTAATTCATAGTAATCGAAACTGCCTTCAGTACCTGAAAAAGTTGAATAACCATTGATTACTCTTTTTACCCTTTCTGACGTAATTGTGTTAGCATAATCTTCTAATTCAATCAGTATAAAGTTCCTATTACCTCCAAATTGCTTATTAAGTTTCAGTATTGCATGAGCCGTAGTACCTGTACCAGCAAATGAATCTAAAAAGATACCATCTTTAAATTGTGTAGAAGCAATAAGTTTTGCAATAAGTTTTGAAGGTTTCGGAAAATCAAAGATTTTTTTTCCAAATATTTTTCGGATTTCATCATCACCATCTTCATTTGAACCCCAACCAGTATTATTCAGATTAAGTATATCATCCATATCAAGATGATGAGTTGCTTCATGTTTTTCAATCTCATTTTTCAGATAATCAATCCTTTCGATATCCTTTTCATCAATAGAAAGTTCTTTGATTAATTCAGTTTTTAAATTATCAATTGTGTCATATTCTACTCTAAATAATAAATCTTTTAGCATTTTATATCTTGGGTCATTGACTTCCCTTCTAAGGTATAAATCACGAGTGAAATACAATTCGTCATTTTTAGCGAAAAGATCAATATTTGTTTGAGTATATCTCCATTCAGCCTCTATTCTTACAGGTTGTTTCAATTTTTTTTCTTCAATAATTAAATCATCACACAGTTCTAGATACATATTTCCAGCCGAAATTTTTTCCCCCTTCTTCAAAAAATAATTTGGCTGACTGTAATTTGACTTTGTAGCCTCAGGAATAGTTCTAATAGCTCTTGAATTACCTGGATTAATGCAAGGATATGTTTCTCTATTCTCTTTAACTTCACCTATTAGACCTTTAAAACTGCTTCTTTTTTTACAATAAACTAAAATGTATTCCTTAATACTAATGCGTTTCTTATCTAAATGAGTGCCCTTTTTCTTTTTCTCCCACACCAGATTTGTAATAAAACAATTTTTGCCAAATATTTCATCACATATTATTTTTAAGCGGCTTGCTTCATTATCGTCAATTGAAATGAATATTACACCTTCAGGAGCAAGAAGGCTTTTTAATAAATTTAGCCGTGGATACATCATGCAAAGCCATTTATCATGCCTGCTAAAATCGCTTTCTTCATCACCAACAAGTTCACCAAACCATTTTTTTACTTTAGGATGGTTTACATTATCATTAAACTTCCATTTTTCTTCTCCTGTATTGTAAGGCGGGTCAATATAGATGCAATTTATCCGACCTTGGTATTCAGGTAAAAGACTTTTCAGGGCTTCGAGGTTATCGCCATGAATAATTTTATTGCCGCTGTTTACAGGTTCTTTTAATTCTCCATCAGCATCATTAAAGCCGTATTTGTGCTCTAATATTTTAAAAGGGACATCCCTATGATGGTTTATTACTTTTTCTTTTCCAATCCAATTGAGTGTAGGCATAGATTATCAGCTTTTCTTATTGTTATCAATTTTCTTTACTGCCGTTTTCAGCGATTTTAAAGCCACTTCTTCATCTTTTACCAAGTCGTACACCTTTTCAGAAAGCCAAAGAGAAAGTAGTTCATCTTTGTCAACATTGAAAAGTTCAGCAAGTAAAAGCACCTGTTCACGACGTGCCTGTCGTTCGCCTTTTTCCAACTTACTTATAAAAGCAGTATCAGCTTTTAAGCAGGCTGCAACTTCACGTTGCCTGATCTTCCTTTCTTCCCGCAGGCTGCGGATATGTTCACTAAACTGGCTCATATTGTTATGTGTTGTCTTGTCAAACAATGACAAAAATACGAAAAAAAGTTAATTTATTTAAACATGAACAAAAAAATTAGTGAATATATCGTGTATTGAACAAAAGCAGATTACTGTTGGTTTTCAGGAGCAATCAAGCGTTCACCCTGAAAGTTTAGATGAATCGCTCACTTGGGCTTCGTTCAGTGGGCGGATTTGCTCGAAATTAAATTCCGGGAAAGCCGGTGACGGCCGAAAGGACTTTATTCGTGCAGCGCTCAGAACCCGATGAATTTCTTGTAGGTGTTGTTTTTATTTGGATCGCGGGCGTCGTTTTTGGTTGATTTGGATTTGGCCGGTGATTCGGGGGTTACCTGGGTCGTGGCGGTTGCCGGAGCTTTTTTCGTGGTATCGGCGTACCGGCACAACCGGAAACCGACATAGCCAAAGCGGTAGGTGGGGTTGGCAAACTCGCGGTCGGTTACACGAAGGCCGTTGTAGTCGTGGAACCAGCTTCCT